>Ga0157366_1001120_pt1 | contig 11075 bp, 8 predicted proteins | sample AttbisABBM1_FD_113149 | JGI IMG/M metagenome (GOLD analysis project Ga0157366, IMG submission 113149) | Fungus gardens microbial communities from leaf cutter ant in Botucatu, State of São Paulo, Brazil - Atta bisphaerica ABBM1 | ecosystem: Host-associated > Fungi > Mycelium > Unclassified ...
GCCTTGTGGAGACACTTGAATACTTTCTTAACATGCCAGTAATGTTTGAACATGTTATTTGAGTAGATAAGTATATCATCTAGATAGATCATGACACAGACATCCAAAAGGTTGGAGAAAATGACATTTATGAATTGCTGGAAGGCTGCAGAAGTATTGGTAAGACTGAAGGGTATTACAGACCATTTGAATAATCCATAACATGTCCTAAAAGTGGTTTTCCATTCATCACTGTCAGCAATGTGAACCAAGTGGTAAGCATGGCAAAGATTTATCTTTGTATATACTTGAGCTTTGTAAGATAAGGCCAGTAGATTAGAGATAAGTGAGAGTAAATAGCAATCCTTTTTGGAAATATGGTTAAGACTGTGAAAGTTAACACAAAGGCATAGTAAACCATCTTTCTTCTTGATGAATAAGACTGGTATACCATGCAGAGAGGAGGTTGGTTGAATAAAACCTGTATTGAGGAAAACTTTAATGAATTCCTTTAGAGTCTTTTTTTTGGATGCTGAAAGAGAGTATATAGGGCAAACTGGAGGTTGAGTACCTTCTTCCAGGTTGATTTGAAGGTCATAAGAACAGTGAGGAGCAAGGACTCTAGCCTTAGTTTTGCTGAAAATATCAGTGAATTCATAATACTTGGAAGGGACATTGGAAAGGTCAGGAGTCTCTGTAAGTTTTGTGGAGTTGGCCTGAATGTCCAAAGAGTGAAACAAAGTTGAAACTTACTAGAGCCCAGAAGTTTTGATGTGTGCATGAATGTCACAGCACTAATGATAGTGATGTTGGATTGTTTAGAGGTAGACACAGAGGTCTTAGATGCAGGTATGAAAACTGTGGAATCCAATGATTGCAGAGAGATGTTAGGAGATAATGGAGGTGCCAATAGTATATTGGCTGCAATGCAAGAGGGAGCAAGATTTTCCTACAAAGATAGATGGAATTTTATCAACCTATTTACTCAATCAATTAGTGGATTGTGTTGGGTAAGCCAGTTGTATCCAAGAACCAAAGAGCAGGAAGAATTGAGCAGAGTGACATTAAAGTCTAGTGTTATGATCTCAAGACCTTAGAGTTGGTTAAGAAAAGAACCTTGTATGAGGTTTACATAAGAAAACTTAATAGAGAACTCTGTACAGGATTGTCTACCTTATATACTAAAACCTCATGGTCCATGCTACCACTACTTCAGCCTACCCTAAATAACTATGTGTTTGCCTTAAAGTCAACATATGTTATACATACTATATGACATTATCTTTCCAGAATCTTCTATATCCTTTCCTTGCTACCACATGACTTGTTACTGTTACTGTGACCGTGACATGTGACAGTGTGACCGTTATGTCATGCTAAATCCTAACCTCAGTTCCCAGAGTAGAAACTAAAATAAAAAATAAAAAAATAAAGAAGAAGAAGAAAATAAAATTAAAAAAATTAAAAGGAACTTGGGTCCAAACTTTGTAAGTCTAACATCCAGATTCATACAATCACTAGTAGGGAAGATTATAGGCAAGTTAGCAATTTCAGAGATAATGTTGTTTAATAAACTATCAAATAAGTAGAGAGCAACTGGTGGGATTGTAGATGTCTTCAAGTGATGAGTATTCACAAATTTCAAGTCTACAGAGCAATGGGTAGACATAGAGTCAACTAAAGCTTGGAAGGGGATTTTATTAAGATAATCCTGACTAAGGATCAAAGAAGAAGTAACAGAGACAAAAAGAGAATGAGAATTAGAAAGAGTAGATGTGTTGAGTTGAATGGAACTCATTGCTACACAGAGAAGTTCAACATAGCCCTCAGTCTGTGCAGAGCTCTGGAGATCACTTTCTATTTTTCTAAGGGTTTCTTAGAAATAGCTATAGGAAAGTTTGTGGCTGCTAAAGTACTATAGTCTTTGGAAGTGATTGTAGTCTACTTTTTGGAACAGAAGTCCAACTTGTAGTCCCCTGTACTGCAATGGAGGCACAGATTATTTCAAGACACTTCTTGTACTTGTTGCTAGTCAACTTGCCATTGTTAGCCAACTTGAAATAGTAGTCTACCTGCAAAGAGTTAGGTTGTTTCTTGGAAGTAGGAGACAATATATTGGATGGGGTTTATTTGGTGGATGAAGCCACAGAGATGTATTTGCTTTACTCTGGGAGGCCATAGTATTGCCAGTAGAGAAAGTTTTATCTTGCTTCTAGAAGTGAGACTCAAGAGCCTCCTTTTCTACCTGCCTGGCATAATGGCATTCATGGTTATGTTTCCAGTAGTGATGATTAATGGTTATTACTAAAGCATACATGTTCTAGAACAAGGTCAGTTTACCTTGTTTTTAGGTAGAGATAGGATTCTGGATCCAATTAGAGAGCCCCTGGTAATAGCAGTGGCACAGAATACTATTCTTCTAACCTAATTGGGAAGCATAGCATATGAAATTCACATTGTAAGCGGAGATCTTATTACTAGGCTTCATGTGAAGATTATCCAGCATAGTAGCTACTTTACCAACAGGATCTGAAATATCAAAGTACTGATGTAATTCATTAACAAAAAGGTTCCAGTTAGAGAGCCAGTCTTGCAGAATGCTTTGGTCTTCCTAGTTGAGGCTTACCCCAAACTAGCTCTAGGCAACTCTAGTGAGATAAGTTATTGCAATGTTAATTTTTGCAATGTTTATGTTGAATTGTACAGAATTAGCATGGAAATAAAGATAACATTAAAATTAGCATTAGAACTGGGGGTTTGATTAGCTGTAAGTGTGTTTGTAATATGACCAAGTATATCAGCCAATTACTCATTAGTATTATTGTTGCATCAGAGTTTTGACTATAGGTGAGTAGGAAAACTAGATCTATTAGTAGCTAGATTAGTAGCAGAAGCATCCTCTCAATTAGGATTATTGTTCACATAAACAATACTTGGGCCAGAGACAGGAAAAACTGTCTAGGCAGGTTAAATAGTGTGAGTTGGAGACCTAAAAGATGATTGGCCTCTTTGGTGGATATATCTTGAGTGTTATAGGACATTTGGCAGATATGCCCTAGTGATGTTATTGCTGAAACATGAAATTTATTAAAAGATATTCCAAGCAGTAGAACTGGAGTTGTCTCTGGGTGGATTGAAGAGTTATAGTAGAAGAAAGCCATTAAACTTTGAAGTGTGAAAAGAGTTTTTTTGCAGACAGAACTGCTCAGAAGTGATAGCAAACTTAGAAGTCTGATAATACTGTCAAGTGTGATCCACACCAGAAGATGAAAGTCCATGGGATTTGGCTCAGAAATATGTAGAATATGGAAACTCTGTACAATGAGCTTGATAATGTAGACTTGTTAGAACAATCTTAGCTTTAGCTTATGTACTGTGCTGTCTGTCTGCTACATAGTTATGTTATATGCCAAGTTCATCTGTTTGGAAAATACATTCCTGTGATAATACTGCCTTATCAAATATCTAATCTACAAGCTCATCTTTCTTGCAGCATGCACTCATGGTGGTGATACAACAATTCAGGTGTTCTGTCTTTCATGATGGGAATACTCCTATCTAACTCAGTCTCCCATGGCAAAGTTCTTACTTCTATCCAACCCAGTCTTCTATAGCAGAGTTGTACTTCTGTTAGTGCTCTACCACTGAAATTTCTGCTTGGGGCAATAGGAGTGATACCACTGAAACCCTAAGCATCTCCTATAGTCAGTACTTGTATATAAAACTAGTAGTTACATTGTAATTTGCTAGTCTGATAATTAATAAAGATAATTCTTATTGAACTCAATCTCCAGTGTTCAATGGCAACATACCAATCAGCACTTACTTCCATCTCAGACTTCTTCCTTCCATCTGAAGTTGCAACTATGCAGCAGATAGACAGTGCAGCATATAAGCTGAAGCCAAGGTTATTCTACAAGTCTGCATATCTCTGATTCCACTTCATGGACTTTCATCCCTAGTATGAACTGCATCTGACAATATTCCAAAGCATCTGTTTCCACAATGAGTTAAACATCAGAGATCCAATACATAAGGATGGGAGCAAAAGTGAATGCTTTCTTGAGAAAGTTGAAAGTATCACAACAAGAAGAATCAAACTTCCAGATAATATCCTTCTAGATGAGGTATGTCAATGGAATGTCAATGTCTAAGTAGTTAAAGATGAACTAGTGATAAAAGTTGGCAAAACCTAAAACAAATTAAATATTCTTGACTTTCTTGGACTCTGGCCAGTCTTGAATCATTTTGTCATTGGACATGATAAGACCAGAAGAAGAGAGGATATATCCCAGATATTCTACTGACTAGAAGTAGAATCCATATTTTTCTGCTTTGATATAAAGACCTACCCTGCAAAGACACTTGAGTACTTTCTTAACATGCTGGCAATGTTTGGACATGTTGTTTGAGTAGATAAGTATATTATCCAGATAGATCACAACACAGACATCCAAAAGATTTGAGAAAAGATTATTTATAAATTGCTAAAAGGCTATGGAAGCATTAGTAAGACTAAAGGGCATTACAGACTACTCAAATGATCCATAACATGTCCTAAAAGTAGTCTTTCATTCATCATTGTCAGCAATGCAAACTAAGTGGTAAGCATAGAAAAGATTTTTGTATATATTTGAGCTTTACAAGATGAGTTCAGTAAATTAGAGATAAGTAGAAGCAGATAGTGATCTTTTTTGGAAATACAGTTAAGACTGTGGAAGTCAACACAAAGTTGTAGTAAACTATCTTTCTTCTTGACAAATAAGACTAGCACATCATGTGGAGAGAAGGTTGGTTAAATGAAACCCATATTGAGATTTTTCTCAATGAATTTCTTCAGAGTCTCTTGTTCAGATGCTGAAAGAGAGTATATAGAGCCAACTAGAGATTAAGTACCCTCTTCCAAGTTGATTTGGAGGTTATAAAAATAATGAGGAGTAAGAACTTCAGCTTTGGTTTTACTGAAAACATTAGTAAATTTGTGATACTCAGAAGGAATATTAGAGAGGTCAGAACTTTCTGCAAGTAGTCCAGAGTTGGCCTAAATATCTAAAGAGTGAAGACAGAGTTAAACCCCAGAAGTTTTGATGCATGTATGAATGCTGCAGTTCCAATAATAGTGATATTAGATTGCTCAGAGATAGACATGGAGATCTCAGATACAGGTATAGAAACCACAAGATTCAATGATTGCAGAGAAGTGTCAGAAAATGATAGTGATACCAGTAGTGTGTTGACCACAACATGAGAGGGAGCAAGATTTTTCCACAAAGATAGATGGAAGTTTATCAACCTATTTACCTAGTTAATCAATGAATTGTATCAGACAAGCCAGTTGTATCCAAGAACCAAAGAGCAAGAAGAATCAAGTAGAGTAATATAGAAGTCCAGATTCATACAATCACCAGTGAGAAAGATTATAGGCAAATTAGCAATTTTGGAGATATTGTTGTTTGATGAACCATCAAACAAACAGAGGGCAACTGGCAGGGTTGCAGATATCTTTAAGTGGTAAGTATTTACAAATTTTGAGTTTACAAAGCAATAGGTAAAACTAGAGTTGATGAGAGCTTGAAATGAGATTTTATTCAGGTAATTTTGATCTAGGATCAAGAGAGAAGTAAGAGAGACAAAGAAGGAGTAAAGATCAGAAAAAGCAGATGTGTTAAGTCAGATGAGACTCATTGCTACACAGAGAAGTTCAATGCAGCCCTCAGTCTATATAGAGTTCTAAAGATTGCTCTCTATTTTTCTAAGAGTTTTTTAGAAATAGCTGTAGGAGAATTAGTAGCCACTAAAGTACTACAGCCTTTAGGAGTGACTGTAGTCTGCTTCTTGGAATAGGAGTCCAATTTGTGGTTTTCTGCACTACAATAGAGATATAGATTCTTTTCAAGATACTTCTTGTACTTGTCACTGGTTAACTTGCTATTGTTGGCCAACTTGGAGAAAAGGTTCACCTGTAAGAAATTAGATTGTTTTTTAAGAGTAGGGGACAACATGTTGGAAGAGGATGCTTTGGCAAATGAAGCTGACAGAGATATGTTCACTTTGTTCTGGAAGGCCATTACATTGCCAAAAAAGAAAGCCTTACCTTACTTTCAGGAGTAAAATTCAAGAGCTTTCTTTTCTGCCTGTCTTGCATGGTTTGTATTCCTAGTAGTGGTGATCAATTGTCATCACTGAAGCATGCATGTCCTAGAATGAGATGAGTTTATCTTGTTCTCAGATAGGATAGGATCCTGGATCCAATTGAGGAGTCCCTAGTAATAGTGGTGGCACAGAATACTGTTCTCCCAATCTAATTGAGAGACATAGTATATGAAATCCATGTTGTAAGTGAAAATCTTATTATCTGGCTTTTATGTAGAGATTATTCAGCATAGTAGCTACTTCACCAAGGGGGTCCAAAAAACCAAAGTGCTAATGTAATTTGTCAACAAAAAAGTTCCAGTCAGAGAGCCAGTCTTATAGAATACCCTGGTCTTTCTAGTTAAGTCCTATCTCAAACTAGTCCTGAGCAACTCCAGTAAGATAGATCATTGCAAAGTCAATTCTTGCAATGTCTGTATCAAATTGTATGGAATTTGTATGGAAGTAAAGACAATATTGAAATAGGAAATTATTGAGCTTGTCAGTCTCAGTGTCATTAAAAGTGTTGGAGATGTGGGCTTTAGTTCCTCTTTGATTAGAATTAGAACCAGAAGTTTGATTAGCAGTAAGTGTATTTGTAATATAACTAAGTATGTCAGCCAATTGCTCATTTGTTGGATTATTGCTATGCTAGGGTTTTGATCATGAGTGAGTAGAAGAATTAGGTTTATTAGTAACTGGATTAGTAGTAGGAGCATCTTCCCAATTAAGACTGTTGTCTGCAGGGATAATACTTGGGTTGAAGACAGGAGAAACTGTACAGACAAGTTGAATAGTATAAGTTGGAGACCTTAGAGATAATTAGCCTTTTTAATGGATACATCTTGAGTGTTGTGGGGTGTTTTGTCATATACAAGTCCACTCGTCTGGAAATACATCCCTGCGGTGGAGTCACCTCCAAATCATACAAGCCTGCCTTCTACAGCGGCCACCTTTCTCACAACATATCTCATGGCGGTGCTGCAACCCTCTGGATATTCCATCTTCCATGGCGGAGATACTCCTATTCAACTCAGTCTTCCATGACAGAGTTACTCCTGTCAGTATCTCAACACTAAAACCCCAAGCATCTCCTATACTTTCCATTTGTATATAAGACTAGTAGCTATACTATAATTCGCTAGTCTGATAATTGACGAAGATAAACTCTTATTGAACTCAATCTCTGATGTTCAATAGTGACACACCAATTAGTACTCACTCCCACTCAGACTTTCTTCCCTTCATCTAAAGTTGCAACTACATGGCAGACAAATGGCACAGTACATAAGCTGAAGCCAAGGTCATTCCACAAGTTTGCTCATCTCCGAGTCCATTCTGTGGACTTCCACCCCAGTGTGAACTGCGCCTGACATGATGCAACTATCCAGGTATTCCATCTTTTATAACAGGAGTACTCTTATTTGACTCAGTCTTCTATGGCAGAGTCATACTCCTGTCAGTACACTAAAACCTCTGCTTGGAGCAATATGGGCTATACCACTGAAACTCTGAGCATCTCTTATATTATCTACTTGTATATAAGACTAGTAGTTACACTGTAATTCACTAGTCTAATAATTGACAAAGATAACTCTTATTGAACTCAATCTCCAGTGTTCAACAGCGACACACCAATCAGTACTTATTTCCATCTTGGACCTCTTTCTCTTATCTGAAGTTGCAACCATGTAGCAGACAAATAGCATAGCACATAAGCTGAAGCCAAGGTTGTTCAACAAGTCTGCACATCTCTGAGCCAATCTTGTAAACTTTCACCTCCAGTGTGAACTGTACCCAACAGTATTATCAGACTTCCAATTTTACTTTCACTTCTAAGTAGTTCTGTTTGCTAAATTCTCAGTTGCAGCCTCACCTACAAAACAACTTTCACACTTCAAAGTCCAAAATAGCTTCCTTTCACTATAACTCTTTAATGTCAACTCTAGTCCCACTGCTTGGGACATCCTTCAACATCATTTCATGTTTCAGTGATAACCTTGCTTATCCACCAAATGCTCCACAATGCTCAAGACAAATTCATCAAAGAGACCAATCATCTCCAAGATCTCCCTCTCATACTATTTGACCTGGCCAGACAGTTCCTATTACTAATCTAACATCTAATAGACCTACTTCCTCTACTTGCTCACAGTCAAAACCCCATTGTAGTAATAATACTAATGAGCAGTTGGCCAACATACTTGGTTGACTTGCAAACCCTCTTAATACTAATCAAACTCCCAGTCCTAATACTAATTCAAGGAGAACTAAAACTCACATCCCTAACACTTTCAGTAGCACTAAGCCTGATAAGCTTAATAATTTCTTATTCCAATGTTATCTCTACTTCTATGCTAATCTGGTGCAATTTGACACAGACATTGCAAAAATCAACTTCACAATGATCTACCTCACTGAAAAAGTCCAGGACTGGTTTGAGATGGGCCTCAACCAGAAAGACCAGAGCATTCTACAAGACTGGCTCTCCAATTGAAATCTGTTTTTCAATAAGCTATATTAACATTTTAGTCTTTTGGACTCCATTAGTAAAGTGGACAATATGCTGGACAATCTCCATATGAAGCCCAGTGACAAGATTTCCATTTACAATGTGGATTTTATGTGTTATGCTTATCAACTAGGTTGGAGAAATAGTGTTCTGTACCACCACTATTACTAGAAGCTTCCAAATCAGATCCAGGATCCTATTTCCACCCAGGAACAAGGAAAACACACCTCTTTCCAAGATATGTACACTTTGGTGATGACCATTGATTATTACTACTAGGAACATGACTGTAAACACCACTGTACCAGGCAAGCAGAAAAAGAGGCTCTTAAATCTTACTTCCAGAAGCAAGAGAAAGCTTCTACTGCTGGTAATGTCATTGCCTCCCAGAATAAGGCAAATACATCTCTAGTAGCCTCATCCATCAAGACATCTCCCTCCAAACTATCTTTATCCCCTACTCCTAAGAAACAATCCAATTTTCTATAGGTAGATCTCTCTTCCAAGCTGGCCAGCAATGGCAAGTTGACCAGTGACAAGTGCAAGAAATGTCTCAAAAACAATCTATACCTCTATTGTGGTGCAAGAGACTACAAGCTGAACTTCTGCCCCAAGAAGCATACTATGGTACTTTAGCAACTGTTTCTAAGAAACCCTTGGAAAAATTGAGAGCAACTCCCAGAACTCCATACAGACTGAGGGCCATGTTCAACTTCCCTGTGCAACAATGAGTTCTATCTGACTCAACACATCTGCTCAACATATCTGCTCTTTCTAATCTATATTCTCTTTTTGTATTCCTTACTTCTTTCTTGATCCTTGGTCAGTATTATCTTAATAAAACCCTGTTCTGAGCTCTAGTCAACTCCAGATCTACTTATTGTTTTGTAAACTCAAAATTTGTGGATATTCTACAACTCCTCTAGTTGCCCTCTACTTGTTTAATAGTTCATCAAACAGCACCATCTCTGAAATTGCTAATCTGCCTATAATTTTCTTTACCAGTGATTATATGAATATGAACTTCTATGTCACTTCACTTGATTCTTCCTACTCTTTGGTCCTTAGATATAACTAGCTTACCCAACACAATCCACTGATTGACTGTGCAAATAGGTTGATAAAATTCTGTCTATCTTTGCAGGAAAATCTTGCTCCCTCTCACATTACAGCCAACACACCATTAGCATCTCTGTTATTTCCTAACACCCTTCTACAATTATTGGATTCTATGGTTTCCATACTTGTATCTGAGACCTTCATATCTATCTCTGAGCAACCTAACATTACTATCATTGGTGCTACAGCATTCTTACACACATCAAAACTTCTGGGCTCTAGCAACTTTGAACTCTATCTTCACTCTTTGAACATTCAAGCTAACTTTGCAAACTTGCAGAAGCTCTTGACCTTTTCAATGTTCCTTCTAAGTATCATGAATTCACTGACATTTTCAGCAAAACAAAAGCTGAAGTCCTTGCTTCTCATCATCATTATGACCTCCAAATCAATCTAGAAGAAGATGCTCAACCTCTAGTTGGCCCTATATACTCTCTTTCAGCATCCAAACAAGAGGCTCTCAAGGAATTCATTGAGAAAAACCTCAACATGGGTTTCATCTGACCAACCTCCTCTCCACATGGTGTACCAGTCTTATTTGTCAAGAAGAAAGATGTTACAATTCAGTGACTTTAGGGTTGATCAAGGAAGGGAACCTTATATTAGGGTTAACATAAGAGAACTCAATAGAGAGCTCAGTACAGGATTTTCTGCCTTATATACCTTAGACTACTGGTCTATACACTACTTTAGCCTACTCTAAGTGACCATGTGTCTACCTTAAGGCCACTATGTATATAGCATATGATATGACATCATTCCTTCCAGAACCTTCTACCATTTTCCATCCTAGCACATGATCATGTGATAGTGTGACCTGTGACCTTCTCTTGATTCCTATCTCTAGTTCTAAAAATGAAATAGACTAAAAGGAAAAGAAAAGAAAAGAGAAGCAAATAAGATAGAGTCCAATCTTTGCATTTCTAACAAAAAATGGTTTACTACATCTCTGTGTTGACTTCTGCAGTCTTAACCACATTCACAAAAAGGATTGCTATCCACTTCTTCTCATCTCTGATCTGCTGAACTCACCTTGCAAAGCTTGGGTGTATACAAAGGTAGATCTTTGCTATGATTATCACTTGGTTTACATTACCAATGGTGATGAATAGAAGACTGCTTTTAAGACATGTTATGGATCATTTAAGTGGTCTGTTATACCCTTTGGTCTTACTAATACTTCTGTAGCCTTTCAGTGATTCATGAATGACATTTTCTCCAACCTTTTGGATGTCTGTGTCATGATCTATCTAGATGATATACTTATCTACTCAAATAACATGTTCAAACATTACTGGCATGTTAAGAAAGTATTCAAGTGTCTCCACAAGGC
>Ga0157366_1001121_pt1 | contig 11075 bp, 10 predicted proteins | sample AttbisABBM1_FD_113149 | JGI IMG/M metagenome (GOLD analysis project Ga0157366, IMG submission 113149) | Fungus gardens microbial communities from leaf cutter ant in Botucatu, State of São Paulo, Brazil - Atta bisphaerica ABBM1 | ecosystem: Host-associated > Fungi > Mycelium > Unclassified ...
CAAAGCCGATGCTAAACGCGCAATGGATGTGTACTGCCACCGTCTGGCGAAATACATTGGCTCTTATGCTGCCCTGATGGATGGTCGTCTGGATGCGGTTATCTTCACGGGTGGTATCGGTGAAAACGCCGCCATGGTCCGCGAAATGTCCCTGGGCAAGCTGGCACTGCTGGGCTTTGAGGTTGACCATGAACGTAACCTGGCTGCCCGCTTCGGAAAATCCGGCTTCATCAATAAAGAAGGCACTCGCCCGGCTATCGTGATCCCAACCAATGAAGAGCTGGTGATCGCACAGGATGCAGCCCGCCTGACGGCTTAATTTGCTTACCTCCGCCCGTTACGACGGGCGGAGTTCCTTTTCGATGTCCAAAGTTAGCATATAGCCATACTGTGTCGCGGTCAGATTCTCAGATCACTGCGCCCAGGAAGACAGGGGCTATAAGAGAGGTTATTGTGTCTCGTACTATTATGTTGATCCCGACCGGGACCAGCGTCGGTCTGACCAGCGTCAGCCTGGGTGTTATCCGTGCTATGGAGCGTAAAGGCGTACGTCTCAGCGTCTTTAAACCGATTGCGCAACCACGTAGCGGCGGTAACTCGCCGGATCAAACCACCACGATCATCCGTAAAAACTCCAGTATTCCTGCGGCAGAGCCACTGACAATGAGCCGCGTGGAGTCTCTGCTGGGTTCCAATCAGCAGGATGTGTTGATGGAAGAGATCATCGCCCGTTACCACGAAAATACCCGTGATGCGGAAGTGGTACTGGTAGAAGGCCTGGTGCCAACCCGTAAACACCAGTTTGCCCAGTCTCTGAACTATGAAATCGCGAAAACGCTGAATGCTGAAATCGTCTTTGTTACTGCACTGGGTAACGACTCTCCGGCACAGCTGAAAGAGCGTATTGAACTGACCCAAAGCAGCTTTGGCGGCAGTAAGAACAAAAACATTACTGGCGTAATCATCAATAAACTGAATGCGCCAGTCGATGAACAAGGTCGTACCCGCCCGGATCTGTCTGAGATTTTTGATGACTCCACCAAAGCGAATGTAGCAAATATCGATCCGAATCAGCTATTTGCTAACAGCCCGCTGCCCGTTCTGGGTTGTGTGCCGTGGAGCTTCGATCTGATCGCCACCCGCGCTATTGATATGAGCCGCCATCTGAATGCACGTATCATTAATGAAGGTGATATTCAGACTCGCCGGGTTAAATCCGTGACGTTCTGTGCACGCAGCCTGCCAAACATGCTGGAACACTTCCGCCCAGGTTCCCTGCTGGTGACTTCAGCTGACCGCCCGGATGTATTGGTTGCCGCCTGCCTGGCCGCAATGAATGGTCTTGAAATTGGTGCCATCCTGCTGACCGGCGGGTATGAAATTGATCCCCCCATCCGGAAACTGTGTGAGCGGGCATTCCAGACAGGCCTGCCGGTCTTTATGGTCGATACCAATACCTGGCAGACGTCGCTCAGCCTGCAAAGCTTCAATCTGGAAGTTCCGGCTGATGATACTTTGCGTATTGAACGCGTACAGGAATACGTAGCCAGCCACATCAACGCTGAGTGGGTTGAGTCGCTGACTGCAACCTCTGAGCGCAGCCGTCGCCTGTCTCCGCCAGCATTCCGTTACCAGTTGACTGAGCTGGCGCGTAAAGCCGGTAAACGCATCGTTCTGCCGGAAGGTGACGAACCGCGTACGGTGAAAGCGGCAGCAATCTGTGCTGAACGCGGTATTGCTACCTGTATCCTGCTGGGTAACCCGGATGAGATCCAGCGTGTTGCCGCGGCTCAGGGTGTTGAACTCGGTAAAGGTATTGAGATTGTTGATCCGGTCGTTGTGCGGGAAGATTACGTTGCTCGTCTGGTTGAATTGCGTAAGAGCAAGGGGATGACCGAAGTGGTTGCCCGTGAACAGCTGGAAGATAACGTGATGCTGGGCACCATGATGCTGGAGCGCAACGAGGTTGATGGTCTGGTTTCCGGTGCTGTTCACACTACCGCAAACACCATTCGCCCACCGTTACAGCTGATCAAAACCGCCCCAAACAGCTCGCTGGTTTCTTCCGTGTTCTTTATGCTGCTGCCTGAGCAGGTCCTGGTATATGGCGACTGCGCGATCAACCCGGATCCAAACCCGGAACAACTGGCAGAGATCGCAATTCAGTCAGCAGATTCTGCAACGGCATTCGGTATCGAACCACGCGTGGCAATGATCTCCTACTCTACCGGTAACTCTGGTGCAGGTAGTGATGTGGAAAAAGTCCGTGAAGCAACACGCATTGCCCAGGAAAAACGCCCGGATCTGATTATTGATGGCCCGTTGCAGTATGATGCCGCCATTATGGATGACGTTGCTAAATCTAAAGCACCCAACTCCCCGGTTGCTGGCCGTGCTACCGTGTTCATCTTCCCGGATCTGAACACCGGTAATACTACCTATAAAGCCGTACAGCGTTCTGCTGACCTGATCTCTATTGGTCCGATGCTTCAGGGTATGCGTAAACCTGTCAACGACCTGTCTCGTGGCGCTCTGGTCGATGATATCGTCTACACCATTGCACTGACTGCAATTCAGTCGAAACAAGCTGAAAGCTAATTTCAGTCACAGTAAGCAATCACCACCTCCCGGGGTGGTGGTTTAAAGCTGACAATGACAACGGGGCCCAGCGAGGCCCCGTTTTTATATGCCATATCCATAACTTTCACGAGATGCTTACTCAGATTCGTGATTACGGCTCAGCCACAATGCCAGCGCTTTCAGAGAATCATCCGTGAATTCATCACAGCGAGCGGTGATCTCTTCTGGTGTCATCCAGAAAACCTCATCCACTTCCTCTTCCTGCATAGCGAACGGGCCGTGGGACACACAACTGAATAATCCGCCCCAGACACGGCAATGTTCATCTTCATAATAGAACACACCATGATCAGCGAACGGAACATCGGCTATGCCCAGCTCTTCTTCGGCTTCCCGTCTTGCTGAATCCAGCATCACTTCGCCACTCTGCACTACCCCGCCCGCAGTGGCATCCAGCATGCCTGGCATAAAATCTTTTATTTCAGTACGCCGCTGTACCAGAATTTTCCCCATACCATCATGAACCACAATGTACGTGGCACGATGCCGTAAACACTCTGCCCGCATTTGTGCACGGCTGGACTGGGCAATAACTTCGTTATCTTCGTTAACGATATCAACCCATTCCGTACCTGGCTCTTGCTCCACCATCCGTATCCCTTTTGACTTAATGATTAGCACCTTAGGATGCTATTATAATAGATGTTTTATCAGGCCAGTTTAGCCGACTCTGCCAACCACAGCTGTACTGATGCTCGCTGCCACTGGAAATGTGCATAATCCGCAATACGCTGCGGAACAGATTCACCATGCAGCACTAACCGATTCAGCATTACAGCGAAATCAGTATCAGCAATACTCCATTCACCAAACAGATTTTGCTGCCCAGCCGGTAGCAACCGCTCAGCGGCAGCAATCAGTTGTTCAGCCGCGCGCAGACCAGCCGCATCCAGTGGCGCAAAGCGAGTCTTAGCAAACAACACCTCGGTCGGGCGTTGCTGGCGCAGAGGCATAAAATCGCTACGCAACCAGGCCTGAAGTTCGCGTGCTCTGGCCCGTTTTTCACGGTCACGCGGGTATAAACGCTCATAATCAGGTGCAGGAAAACGCTCTTCCAGATATTCACTGATCGCCGAAGATTCAGAAAGCAGGAAGTCATCAACCTGGAGAGTTGGCACACGATGGGTAAGCGAAACCTCGCCGTAAGCTGGCTTATGATGTTCGGCGCTGGCAAGATCAACGCGTTTCAGCGAAAAGGGCAAGCCTTTTTCACTGAGAGCAACATAGACGGACATAACATAGGGGCTGAAAAAATTCGCATCTGACCACAAAATGATATTCGGATCACTCATCTGGACGTCCTTTGACGGTCACGGGTTGAAACAACTGTTTAGCTGTTTTTTCGTCTGAAGGCAAACATCTCTTATCTGCCGCGCCACAAATCAGAATGGCAGCAAACGCCTGTAAGATTAACAGAATGGACCTGCAAAGAAATTCAGCAATAACGTCCTGTCATGCGCATTGTCACATGACCTCTGGTTATCTTCATCCATGCAGAATGAAGTGACGGGTGAGGAGTATTACTCCACTCTTCACCCGATTTTACACGGCAGGAATTACTTCAGTGCACCAGACAAAAATTGCTGCAAACGCGCACTTTTCGGATTGCCAAACAGTTCATCCGGCGAGCCTTCTTCCTCAATTTTCCCCTGATGCAGGAAAATCACGTGGTTGGAAACATGGCGGGCAAACTCCATTTCATGGGTTACCACCACCATGGTTTTCCCCTCTTCCGCCAGTTTCTGCATAATACGCAGCACTTCCCCGACCAGTTCAGGATCCAGTGCCGAGGTGGGTTCATCAAATAACAACACCTCGGGTTCCATTGCCAGCGCACGGGCAATAGAAACGCGCTGTTGCTGCCCACCGGACAGATGGATGGGATATTTGGCACGAGCGCGTTCATCAATCCCCACCTTATCCAGATAAAGGACCGCCCGTTTATGCGCTTCATTCTTCGTTAATCCCAGAACCTGGATCGGTGCTTCCATGACGTTTTCCAGCACCGTCATATGGCTCCACAGATTAAAGTGCTGGAATACCATTGTCAGACGGGTACGCAAAGAACGCAGTTGCTCTTTATTCGCCACCTTCAACTGACCGTCTTTATCACGCTCCAGATGAATGTTTTCATTGTTAACCGAGATCGTTCCTGCACTCGGTTTTTCCAGGAAGTTAATACAACGCAGAAAAGTACTTTTTCCCGAACCTGACGATCCAATAATACTGATGACATCGCCAGCATTTGCCTGCAGCGAAACGCCCTTCAGCACCTCATGTTCACCATAGCGTTTGTGCAGTTCGGTAACGCTTAATTTATTCTCAGCCATAGTTTTACTCAGTGGGACGATGAAGGTTTAATGTGAGCCAGCCAGCGTTTTTCCGCTTTGCGGAACAGACTGATCAGGGTGTAAGAAATAATCAAATACAGCACAGCGGCCAGACCGAAAGCCACAAACGGCTGATAGGTTGCGGAGTTAATATCACGGGCAATTTTCAGCAGATCAGGCACGGTGGCCGTAAAAGCCAGCGCAGTGGAGTGCAGCATCAGGATCACTTCATTACTATAAGCGGGTAGTGCGGTACGCAGTGCCGCTGGCATGATGATGCAGCGATAGAGCTTAAAGGTGGAAAAACCATAAGCGCGGGCAGCTTCAATCTCACCATGAGGGACAGCCCGAATCGCACCGGCAAACACCTCTGTGGTATACGCACAGGTATTCAGCGTAAAGGCCAGCAATGTACAGTTCAGTCCACTGCGGAAGAAGGCATTCAGCATTTCTGTGCCTTTTACAATCTCCAGCGTGTACATCCCTGAATAGAACACCAGCAACTGCACATAGAGTGGTGTGCCACGAAACACATAAGTAAACAACCATACCGGGAACCATACAGCTTTACGCTGAGAGACCCGGGCAATGGATAACAGCAGTGCCAGGCAACCACCCACTCCCACAGATATAATCAATAACCATAAGGTCATTGCCACACCCGTAAAACGATAACCGTCAGTCCACAACAGGGCTTTCCAGTATTCCTGAACAATCTCGATCATAACTCAGCCCTTTTCACACCCACCGTATAACGGCGTTCCAGCCACCACAGCACGCCGTTAGACAGCGTGGTAAAGATCAGATAAATCACCCCAGCAACAATGGCAAAGTAGAACGGCTGCCAGGTGGATTTACCTGCCAGCTGTGTTGCCTTCACCACATCTTCCAGCCCCAGCAGAGAAACCAGCGCCGTTGCCTTCAGAATCACCTGCCAGTTATTGCCAATTCCAGGTAAGGCATAACGCATCATGCCAGGGAAAAGTACACGACGAAAAGTTTGCGCACGGGTAAAACCAAACGCGGTTGCCGCTTCAATCTGCCCTTTTGGTACTGCCATATACGCGCCACGAAACGTCTCCGTAAAGTAAGCACCGTAGATGAAGCCCAGCGTAATTATCCCTGCGACCATCGGATCGATATCAAACTGCGCCATACCGAGCAGGTCAGTCATATCGTTCAATGCAATTTGTAAACCGTAGAAGATCAACAACATCAGAACCAGATCAGGCACACCACGGATCAATGTGGTATAGCCATCAAAAATAACCGCCAGAACACGGTTATTGGAGAGTTTTGCCCCGGCACCAATCAAACCCAGTACAACAGCCAGCACCACTGAACTTAGCGCCAGTTCCAGCGTAACTATCGCACCTTTAAAAATGACTTCAGAATAGCCATACAGCATAAATATTATCCTGTCGTTATAGTCAAAAATGTAGCCTCACTGCCCTGGCAGTGAGGCAGACAGGGATTACTTAATCGCCGTATACATTAAAATCGAAATATTTTTTCGCCAACTTATCGTAGGTCCCGTCTTTACGCATTTCCTCAAATGCTTTATCGACTGCCACTTTCAGCTCAGGATCTTCCTTACGCATTCCGATCCCGGTGCCCACACCAAAGATTTTGTTATCTTTGACCGATGGGCCGGCAAACGCATAATCCTTCCCGGCAGGTTGTTTCAGGAAACCTTCACTGGCAGCAAATTCATCCTGGAAAGCGGCATCAATACGACCGGCAGCCAGATCCTGATACACCAGGTCCTGGTTTGCATATGGGATAACATTGATGCCATGCGGGCGCCAGTATTCATTGGCGTAGGTTTCCTGGGTGGTTCCCTGCAACAGACCAATGTTTTTCCCTTTCAGGGATTCCAGCGTCGGTTTCAGTGTTGACCCTTTCGGTGCAATCAGACGGGAGTCAGCTGCGTATAATTTTTCAGAAAAGGCAATTTCCTTCTGACGTTTTTCCGTAATAGAAAGCGAAGCAATGACAGCATCCACTTTTTTCGCTTTCAGTGACGGGATCAGCGCATCAAAATCACTTTCCACGAAAGTACATTTTGATTCCATTCGCTTACAAATTTCAGTGGCCAGATCGATATCAAACCCAATCAGTTTCCCCTGGGCATCTTTCATGGAAAAGGGAGAATACGTAGGATCAGTACCGATGCGCAGTGTTGCTGGACCAGCAGCAAATGCACTACCCACAGTACCAATCGCCAGCAACAGGGAAAGAGCCAGAACTTGCTTTTTCATAGGTTACCCTCGGGTTATGTTCTTATATGGTTCGCGATGTTAGTCTGCGCAGTTTTCACTGCAAATTTCACGCCACATTTATGGCTATATTGGTTTTTTTCAGTATGTTACGTCGGGTAGTCGCAACTACCCCGGTTTGCAGGGAAATTTATAGCAGATTCAAAGAAACATATCGGCAACAATGTTTCACAACAGTGCAGCGTCTGCACAGAAATGCGATTCAGCACCAATATTTGCACTAAATAAGTGCAATTCACTGGCAATTATGCACCGCCCCAGCGCGTAAACAGGTCTTCTTCCAGCGTGATATCGAATTGATCGAGCACACGGTTAACCGTCTGATCCACAATCTGCATCACATTTTCCGGTCGGTGATAAAATGCCGGAACCGGCGGCATAATGATGGCACCCAGTTCTGCCGCAGTGGTCATCATTCGCAGGTGCCCCAGATGTAATGGTGTCTCCCGCACGCAAAGCACCAGACGGCGACGTTCTTTCAACACCACATCAGCGGCACGGGTTAATAAACCATCGCTGTAGCTGTGTACAATGCCGGAAAGGGTCTTCATTGAGCATGGCAAAATCGCCATACCATCTGTTTTAAATGAACCGGAGGAGATACTGGCAGCAATATCACGCGCATCATGAACCACATCGGCGAACGCCTGCACTTCCCGCAGCGTGTAGTCACTTTCCAGGGCCAGTGTTTGCCGCGCAGCCTGACTCATTATCAGATGTGTTTCCACGTCACTGACCTGTTGCAGAACCTGCAACGTGCGAATGCCATAAATCACGCCACTGGCACCAGAAATACCAATAATCAGCCTTTTCATACCCTTTCCTTAAAAAAAACGGGCCGGAATCACTCCCGGCCCATCGTCTGACCTGCTTACAAAACGAGGTATTTAGCCTTCGTTATGCAGTTCCAGGTTTTCGACTTCGTTCTGACGAGCCATTGCTTTAGCATCATCATTACGCAGTGATTGCAGGTACTCAAGGTATTGCAGATCAACATCTTTCGTGACGTATACGCCGTTGAACACTGAGCACTCAAATTGCGCGATATCCGGGTTTTCTTCACGTACCGCTTCGATCAAATCGTCCAGATCCTGGAAGATCAGAGCATCTGCGCCAATCAGCTTACGGATCTCTTCAACTTCACGGCCATGCGCAATCAGCTCAGTTGCACTTGGCATATCAATGCCATAAACGTTCGGGAAGCGAATTTCCGGTGCAGCAGAAGCCAGATAGACTTTCTTAGCACCTGCCTCACGCGCCATTTCGATGATCTGCTCAGAAGTCGTACCACGCACAATGGAGTCATCCACCAGCAGCACGTTCTTACCACGGAATTCAGCACGGTTAGCATTCAGCTTACGGCGAACAGCACTGCGACGTAACTGCTGACCAGGCATGATAAAGGTACGGCCAACGTAGCGGTTTTTCACAAACCCCTGGCGGTAAGGCTTGTCCAGAATACGCGCCATCTCCAGTGCGATATCGCAGGATGTTTCCGGGATCGGGATAACCACATCGATATCCAGATCTTCCCACTCACGGGCAATTTTCTCGCCCAGCTTGGTCCCCATGCGCACGCGCGCACTGTATACCGAGATTTTATCGAGGAAAGAGTCCGGGCGAGCAAAGTAAACGTACTCGAACAGACATGGATGGCATTTCGGATTCTCAGCACACTGACGAGTAAACAACTGGCCTTTCTCAGTCACGTATACCGCTTCACCTGGTGCCACATCACGCAGGAATTCAAAACCAAGGGTATCCAGCGCCACGCTTTCAGAAGCCAGCATATATTCAGTGCGACCATCTGCCAGTGCCCGTTTACCGATAACCAGCGGACGAATACCGTTAGGATCACGGAAACCAACCAGGCCGTGACCAATGATCATCGCGACACAAGCATAAGCACCGCGTACACGCTGATGCACGGCAGCAACAGCAGAGAAAATGTTTTCAGCTTCCAGTGGATCCTGCTGGAAACGATCTACTTCCTGCGCAAAGATGTTCAGCAGGATTTCAGAATCCGAAGTGGTATTCACATGACGGCGGCCTGTTTCAAACAGTTCTTTACGCAATTCATGAGCATTGGTCAGATTACCGTTATGGGCAAGCGTGATCCCATAAGGAGAGTTGACATAGAAGGGCTGAGCTTCAGAAGCACTGGAACTTCCCGCGGTTGGGTAACGTACATGGCCGATCCCCATATTACCCTGCATACGTTGCATATGGCGGGCTTCAAATACATCGCTGACCAGGCCATTTGCTTTACGCAGACGGAAGCAATTTAATGCATCGATGGTAACGATGCCTGCGGCATCCTGCCCACGGTGCTGAAGCACCGTTAACGCGTCATAAATCGACTGGTTGACCGGCATAAAACCGGCGATCCCGACAATACCGCACATATTGACATTTCCTCATAAGTCCAACTCCGGCGCAATTACCGGGGCAAAAAACTCGACGTGCTTTTCAGGTAGTCAAAAAACCACCCGATAATGTGGCTGAACTGAGGGACCAGCTTAGACTGTTGCCAGTCCTGGCTTTTGGAAAAATCGGTGAATGTATCAAGGAAAAACAGCATCGCAGCAACAATCAGTACGCCACGCAATGCTCCAAAACAGACACCCAATACTCTGTCGGTTCCCGACAGGCCGGTTTTCTCAACCAGCGAACCAATAACATAGTTAACGATTGCGCCAACGACCAGCGTGGCAACAAATAACACTGCAATGGCTATTCCATTCCGAATCAGCTCGTCTTCAAATCCTGTGAACCAGACGGCAAGGTAGGAGAAGTAATGACTGGCGACAAAAAATGCGCATCCCCAGGTGACGAGAGAAAGTGCTTCCCGAACAAACCCACGGATAAGGCTAACCAGAGCCGAAAAAGCTATAACCGCAATAATGACGTTATCTATCCAGACCATGAACTCTTCCAGTGACAATAATCAGACGAAAACGCCCCTGCATCCAGTTCGGGGCGAATTCTAACAGAAAAAGAAAACGTTTGCGTAGGGTTTTCCTGCGACGGTTGAAATAAACCGCCGCAGATAATTTTACTAACGCGCACCCCAGGCTTTTACCACACCACTCAAACCAGAAATGCCCTTCAATTCGCCTATCATCCCCTGCATTTTGGCTTTTGATGCATCAGGCCCAACGTAGATACGGTTAATTTGTCCATCGACGGGCGTTGCCGGCACAGTAAATGCGCGGTACCCAGACAAACGCAGCTTCGCGACAATTTCACTCGCTTTCGCTGCATTTTTCAGCGCCCCCAGTTGCACAACGTAAGCCTGACCTGCTGGTGCCGCTTCACTGGTCTGTGGTTTTGCCACAGGAGCTTCCACTTTCGCCGGAGCAGGTGTCTGAGATTGTGGTTTTTCAGCAGGTTGTTGTTTTTCAACGGGTTTTGGTTTTTCGACAGGCTTCTCAACCGGTTTTTCCACAGGTTTCGGCTTTTCGATCGGCTTTGGTACTGGTTTTGGCTTCTCAACCACTTTCACAGGTGGTTGCTGTACCGGAGGTGAAGGGACCAGCGTTGGCTGGTTATCTGCAGCAGGTGCGGTTGAGCCACTGTCTGCCTTTGAGGTATTTTCCCCGGTGACATGGCTTACTGCCGCTTCGGCCCCTTCCGGTGGCTGAACAGGTAACGATTGAGTCACTGGAGGCACCATATCAGAATCCTGCTGATCGCCGGGTTTGGGTACCAGCGGAATAGCAGCAAACTCTTCTTTATAGTGTTTCTTTTTACCATCCAGTATACCGGGCAGCACAATCACCCCCAGCGCAACAATAATAATGGTGCCGACTAAACGGTTTTGAAA
>Ga0157366_1001123_pt1 | contig 11064 bp, 11 predicted proteins | sample AttbisABBM1_FD_113149 | JGI IMG/M metagenome (GOLD analysis project Ga0157366, IMG submission 113149) | Fungus gardens microbial communities from leaf cutter ant in Botucatu, State of São Paulo, Brazil - Atta bisphaerica ABBM1 | ecosystem: Host-associated > Fungi > Mycelium > Unclassified ...
CTCAGCTGACTGTGGGCAGGCCCGCTCAATGCTGACAGTCTGGCCGCTGATAACCGCTTCGTTTCTTTCATGCATGCTTTCGCCGACATAGAAAAACTGATCGGCACAACCACGCGTATCCTCAGACACGGGCCGGAGAACGCGGACTGAAAGTGCGCCCATGGGATGCCATACGTCCAGTATTGAGGCCATTGCACGCCGGGTCAGAGGAGCAGAGCTGGCGACCAGATCAATGAACGGCTTCTTTAAATCGCCGCCTCTGTATCGTGGTCCGGTGAGGTAGTCATTACCGTCGCAGGAAACGATTTTCTGAAGAAAAAAATCCTGAGGCAGGCCGGTCTCCCGGAAAGGAAAGTTTGATGAAAAATTGCTGTCCTCACACCAGAGCAGCTGTTCATCAATATAGTCTTTCATGCCGTTCCTGAGTAACCCGGAGTCAACAGGCAGCCTGCTGAACTGCTCAACCATGTAATCAAGCATTAACTTGTTCCTTTTATTTCCACGGGGATGCCTGTTTTATAGAAAGAAAGAATGAGGTTGATAACGTCTTTTCTGTCAGCTCCGGGGCGTGCAGAGAAACTGGTGAGGCTCCGGCGTTCAAAAATGTGATGAAAGACTTCTTTCGTTAATTCAAGGACATTTTCCCTGTAAGTGAACCGGATGTAAGAATCCTCCTCATCCAATAAAACATCCTGGCCCGTATGCAGTACCGGTTCAGCCCCCCCGAGCAGATTGCCGATACTTCGGAAAAATGTCACCGCTGAGACATCGCCAGGGTGATCTCCAGCAGACGCGGGTTCGGGGAAAGCAGGGAAAGAGGACACCCCGTAAACGAGCCCCACCGTCAGGTGCAGCGACTGGTATCCGTCTTCCGTTACCGGGTCATGAAGCGTCCCTTTACGGACGAAGAGAATATCGCCTGCTTTTAGCGTGATCTCTTCGTGTTCAAACCTCCATTTTTTCTTACCCGCGAGCTGCACGATGACCACATCATGGTCATCAGTGTGGGCACCGGCACCGGTGCTGTCAGCGGGCGACCAGTAAATATTGTAGTGTGAAAGGATCCCTTTTTTATCAGCCAGATAGGTGTACAGAGAAAAGTATTCCGGCATCCTTTTCTCGAGGTGGTTGAATACGATGGTCCGCTTACGAAGCAGCATAAGGGCCATCGTGTAAAATCCCAGTATTCCGTCAGTACACGCCTCACTGGCAGGATAGTAGACATCACCACAGCAGAGCAATTTGATGTCTTTTTCAGGATGACGGATCCCGCGAAAAAGATGGTGAAGTGAGTAATTAAATAAAGCCTCAGAGAAGGAGGCATATCCCTCTGACAATACGTAGTACTTTTCAAAAGGTTCAGTGTCTGTCAGCAGAGCCGTCAGCTCATTCATCGGAAAGGTAATCATACCAGCACTCCGGTGCGGATCAGTTGCGTGATAACCTTATTGAAAACACCTTCCGCGTCATTATCACGGCATTCATAGCTGAAGCCAGGTCTGGCCATCTCATTTTTAAGGTCAAACAGCTTATCCGCCACTTCATTTCTGACTAAAAAATCTTTTCCACGGAGGTATATCCGCGTTGAGCCGCCTTCCGTTTCTCCGAAGACGATGTCACCATGATATTGATAAGACCTGTTACCGGTCATTCGGGCGGGTGAAGTATATTTGAAATAACTGTTACTTTTGAGCCGGTTTATTAGCCGTGCCAGACCTTTCTGTGCAATATCATCAAGGCTGTTTTTTCCAGAGTCAGGAGGGATAACGGCTGAAATAATATCGTTAACGTCAGCTTCGGCCCTCAAAGGCAGAGTAATATACGGATCCTCAGTATTATGGACAGCCAGGAAATCTGACAAAAAAGACGTCAGTAACTGTGATCTTTTCATTTCATAAGGAGCAATACCCAGCGTGACGGAAAATTCGGGATTTTCCAGAACATGATACCAGTTCTGAGGAATAAACAGTGCATCCCCCGGGCGCAGAGTGACCTCCGTCGCCCATGAGAGGGTTTCCTTCAGATTAAAGGAGTCAGACTTCACAACCGGTGCAATGTCTTTTATGGCCGGATCCCACACCCATGCTTTTTTGATCCCGGGGCCGAGGTGGTAAAGAAACGTATGCTCCTGATCTTTGTGAATACCAAATGGTGTCAGGCTGTATCGCCCCATAAAGCTGTAAACATCAATCCCCTGACTCGGAATACCGTATTTATCAACCCATTCTTTATTGAAATCCCGGTTAATCTTCTGTGCCAGGGCGTCGGACCATCCGTTAAGCCCGTTAATAACGGCACAAAAGCTGGAGGCGCCGGTTATTCGCTCAAGCCATTCACTGAGGCTCTCGTCTTCGCGAGGGGGATGATTCGACACACTGTAACCAAAGTCATCACGAGTCCCATTATTAATAAACACACGGGCATTGAGCAGACTTTCTGAAATACTTCTTCTTTTACGGATAATATGCTCTATATCGGCAAGCAGCGCGCCAGGATCCGTCAGAACTCCCGACTGATGGTAGAATTTATTGATATTAAATTCTGTCAGGTGACCGGTTAACATGCTTACACACATCTTTACCTCCTGATTTATCAGCTGATAATGAGAGAAATTATTTTATCCAGCAAGGGCATTTCATGGTTAAACGGATTTCCTTTTTTATCAAAACCACACGTGAATTCCATGATATCGGCACCCACGACGGAAAGGCATGAATTCTTAATCAGGCTCAGAACATCCGTTAAATTTTCCTCGTTCATCCCCTCATCCAGCGGCGTTGTGACGTGCGGAAAAACATCGGGATCCATCACATCTGCATCAAAACTTATATAGACATTTTTCCCCTCGATTAACGACGCAAGCCTTATTTTATCGTCGGTGCTCATTACTGCACTGAACTGATTAATGGATGAAGATTGAAGGTAATCCATTGAATATCTGATTGTTTTCTCTCTGACACCAATCTGTATCACTGACCTGACTGCGTTATCAGCAATGAGTTTTGAAACAAAATTTGCATGGTAAAGAGGCGCGTTTGACTTATCCGTGCTGGTATTGATATCGGAATGCGCATCCAGTTGTATCAGCACGAGTTCAGGGATAAGCCGCGCGGTTTCTGCCACTGAAAAATAAGTCAGCGAGTGATCGCCACCGAACATCATCGCTCTATTGTTTTTCGCTCTGATTTTGGCGACAACATGCTGAATTTTCTCCCCGAAGCTGTATATATTATCAGTTGTACTATAAGCGATGTCGCCAACATCCCTCATTTCAGCGTGGTTCCGTCCTAATTTACGGTAAATGTAGGGGCCATGCGCCGGCGATCTGGGGGGATCTAATGCAAAATCTGCCGGGGCACCAAAAAAGCACCACTGATCCTGCGGGGTGTCAGGTATGGATAATGCCGCCTTTTGCATTCGCGCAGGGTTATACAAAATGCCGTCTTTTAGTAACTCATCGTCCTTCCGGGAGATTAATATATCGTTAAAGTACAAAAGTGAAGTAATTTCTTTAAGCTGCGCATTGTCCGTCGAAAGCAGGTTTTCAAAGTTTATGTCCTGTTCTGTTATTTTTCTTAAAAGCTGATACAGCTTACCACTGACCGTCACACGGACTCTTCTTTCATTAAGCGTGAGCTCAACCTTGTCACCTTCTTCGTTGATAACCGTATTTCTGTTAATAACAACATCATCTTCATGCATATTTCACCCCCGCCATGGATAAAAAATCATTACCTCATATTCAGGTAATTTCAATATCCTTTTCCAGACGATTCAAATTTTCTCAAAAAAAATAATTAATAACCTCATGATTATCTTATTAAATCACATCTAAAAAAAATACACCCATCTCAATTTAATAGTTTAAATCTATCAATAATGTTCAAGTGAAATTAGCTTTATTATTAATAATTAAAGGGAGAAATTTTTTTGAGCTGCATTTTTTACTATTCAACTGAGGATAAAAGAAATTTACCTTGGCGGGCTTTATTTACGATGTTAAATAAGTTTTTTTCATAACTTTATGAGTTGACTTTCATTCTGGCCCAATACAAGAATTATTCTGCCAGGCGTTGCTGGCAGTTTGACCAACTTTAAATATTGGAGGTATGTATGTCCTTGAATAAATATGGTGAGTCACAAAAAGATAATCTGGATAAGATCGCGGCTGAGCTGTCAGCTTTCAGCCACGATGATGTCATTGTGGAAGTAAAAAAAGACAGTAACAATCACATCGACATCGGTGGTGGGGGATTAGGGCGTGATCGCCGCGATACCGGCCACTGATGAAAAAAGAGGAGCAGCCGACAGGCTGCTCCTTTACTTATTCACAGGGCTTTGCTGGCTGAGTTTAGAAAATTACTATTACTGATACCCGCTCAGAAAGTACAGTTACAGCACCAAGAAAAATTGCTCCTCCTGTCTGTGACAAGCTTCTTTGCATAGTTTAAATTTTCACTATCAGTAACAGGGTAGACATCACAATAAGAGAGATGATAACCAGTTTTCTCCGGAAGTTCTTCTCTCCGATGAATAATGCAGACAGAATGAAACCCACCACGAGGCTCATTCTCCTGAATACCGAAAGATACGTCACATTGGCATCCGGATCGGTGATTGCAAAGAAATATATCAGTTCCGCAATAACCCATGAAAACCCAACCAGGGGAATATACAGACTCCACATGCAACGTAGGCTGCTCCGCCCAAGTCGGATAAACGCAAAGAGAAACGCTGCTGCGAAGATAAACCGGTAAAGTGAAGAATAAGCCTGAATGGTATAAGCCGATATATCGAGATTATGAACGATATATTTGTCAAAAACGGTTGTTAATGAGGAAAGTATGGTTGCAAGAAGCATCATGGCCACGGGGAGACTGCGTAGCGTGTTGATCCCTTCCTTTTTGCCTGTCTGTGATAAACCGTAATAACAGAGCACGGAAACGAGTACCGCTGTGAACTGCAGGGGGGACAGGAACTCGCCGAAAACCACGCTGCCGCCCGCAAGCGTCCATAACGGCCCTGAGGCCCTGACGGAACCTGAAAAGGACATCGGCAATTCTCTTACAGAGAAATAAGCGAAAACCCATGACAGGGTCATCATCAGACTCTTTACCAGAATAGGCCACTGTTCTGCAAAACGAACAGAACCTATTTTCAGCTGCGGGCTCAACGCCTGTACCTGAGGCAAAAATACGGGCAGCCACAGCAGAGCTCCAAAAAAAGAACTGTAGAAAACCACCTGAAACAGACCATTCCCTGACATGGCCTTTTTAGTCCAGAAATCATAAAAACCCAGAATAACGCCGGCTGAAACACCGTAATAAATCCACATGTTCGATCGGTCCTTCAGCCTGTCAGGCCTTTTTCACTGGGTGATAAACTGACTGCAGTTCAATTCCGCTCTCTTCAAAACGTCCGGCGCCATTGATGACACGTCCTCGGGGTATGAAAAGGTTTCGGGCTGTACCAAATCCCTTAAGCAGCCCGGCTCTTTCATCAGGTGAAGGTTCATGCCAGTCCCCGCCGCTTTCGAGTGTGCAACTGTCAACGGTAATCTGCCCCAGAATCTGGCTTCCGGACTGAAGGTCGGAGATGCCAAACACTGACGCGCCCCCCAGATAACGGCCGTGGTTGCCTATTTTTACAACGGCACCGGTTCTGTTAGCCTTAACGGTGAAGCCGCCTTCACCAAACTGGTTTTCTGACCCAATGAAAACCGGTCCGGCCGAGGCATCTATCGATGTATTGCTGTAGAAGGTGTTGGAATCTCCTATCTGAAGGGTATTTCCGTTTTTGCCAGCAAGAATTACGTTAGGGAAGAAAATGTTTCCCTTCCCGATTTTTATGTCCTTGTATATAAGTGTCGAGAAGGGATCGTAAATAATATTGCCGGCTTCACACAATGCAGCGAGTTCGTCGAGCGTCAGAAATCCACTGCCTTTTCTCATACGGTTAAAAATAGAAATGTCCATCACGCAATTTTCTCCAGCACACGGAACTCATCACAGGGACGCATAGCAACAGAAGCATTATCTATTGCGTCATGAAGATAGGCGACCAGCTTGTCAGTTAAAAACGGGGCTTCCGTCATTTTTCCGGGTAAGGCGAGTATATGGCCTGGCACCGGCTCTGCGATGGCAACGTTAAGTGAACGGTTGCAGTTCAGGGATGTCTGCAGATCCACTTTGACGCAGGCTATACTTACTGAATTCCGACTGTCCCAGCCGGGAAATATTGAAGCGATGCCCCTTTTAATATTTTCTGCTCTTTCATGAATCACCTCATAATCGGCACATGGCGACAGTAAAGCGTCTTCATTGAAACCCACAATGCTGTGGTCGCCGTGATGCATCATCGCAGCCTGATGCGGGTCCAGATAAAAAACGCCTTCTGAACAGAGCCTTGGTGTGATGATGAGATGACTTTTCCAGTATCTGATAGGAATGGCGAGGTCATGATGTCTGGTAAATAAATCCCTGGCCCCGGTACCGGAAGAGTAAACGATGCGCTGACCAGCTATTGCGGCTTTGTCACCCGAAAGGCTTTCGAGGTGAAGTGTCTGGCCCTCAATCGCGGTAATCTCATACCCTAGGTAGAATACGCATCCTGCTTTCTGAGCAGCACTGATCAGCTTTCTGTAGAGTAAGCGGGTGTTCAGGCTGACGTCGTCGACCGCAAAAATAGCTTTCGTCTCAGTAAAATCGGCTTCAGGAACCAGGCTGCGCGCTTTTGACAACGTCAGCGGGGTAAAGGACACGCCGGCTTCATTCCAGCGGGAAATAACCTCATCCGCTCGCGATTCATCCTTTAATAACGCGAGAGGCCGCTTGTCAATATCCTCCAGGGCTTCCGGGGCAAACTCACGTATGTATTCGTGTCCATAAATACATCGCTTAGCCACCTGCACAGCCTCCTGCCTGTTTTTAATCGAGGTCGCGTGATAAGTCCCCTTATGGAGCCAGCCTTCATTGCGTGTGGATGGGCCTGCTGCGAACACAGGTTTGTTTTCAACCAGCGCCACAGATAGGCCAATATTACAGAGCTTATAGGCAGACATCAGTCCGGCAATACCCCCGCCGATAAGAACAACATCGTAACTGTTCATTTTATTTTATCCTTTTTTGGTGAAGCGCTATTTTTATGAACATATTGTTATTTTTCTATTTAATTTTTAACAGACTTTAAAAAAACATTACTTCCAGAAATTAGCAAGCAAACGAAAAAAACCTAACCTCTTGATTAAAATAAAAAATAATAAAAAACACATTGCAATTAAATATTCATTAAAATTAAATAACAATGAAATATTAATAAAAAAATAAAAGTTTGGGCTGAGTTAACTCATAATATCAGATCACCATGCTTACATAACCTAGTATTTCAAGACCAAATAAATTGAAATAATTCATTTTCTGGAAATATGAGCGCCAGAAAAACCATAAAAGTGATGTCAACCCTGAAAATCGGAAGAAGAAGCTTCTGCAGATTCTCAGTCCGTCAAGCCTATTCAATTTCATCGCCAGCAGGATTTCAGATTCAGCTTTAATAAAAAAAGGCCATTAAAGGTATACTCAAAATGACCGCCACCAGACCTGAAAGAAGAAGAGGGTGATGCGTGTTTGGGACAAAAACGAAAACTTTTTCGGGAAGGGTGGAACGCGTCGTGCATGTGGCCACTGTCAATGACGTTAACCTGATGCTGTATGGCGTTCTGCTTTCAGGAGAGCCGGAATGGTTGCGCATCTGCACGACTGAGATTAAACACGCTGAAAAAATCGCGTCTCTCAGCCCGGACGCTTACGTTGAAATCAGGGTACGGGACGACATAAATATCCAGGGGACGACGTACAGGGAATTTCACTCCCTCAGTTAACATCGTTTGCACGAACTGAAAACATTCCCGGAGGTTGCAGTGAAACCCTTCAGCCTTTTAGTAAACCATCCACTGGATGAAACTTATCTCAGTCCCCCGGGCGACTTCTGTGCGGAGGGTGAACTGCCCGCAGAGGAGACTGAAGTGCGTCAGGCGCTTACAGCCATGTATGTTCTGACAAACCGCCTGGTGAACATCAGCTTATGGGACCGTCTTTTAGGAACACGTAAATACTCGTCAGCCAGCCGTGCGGAGACAGAGGCACAGCGGCGGCTGATGGTGCTTGTGAACAGTACGCCCTTACACAAAGCCGCGCTGCGGCGCATTGTGAGCGTCATGCCTGAAGACAATGGCGGCCGCGAAGCGCTCAGGGATTATTTAAGTTAAGAGGACAGGACCGCTAAACCCATGCAGATTGCACGTATCTATCTTCGCGTCAGTACGGATGAGCAGGAACTGACGCGGCAGAACAGCATTATTGAGGATGCACGGGGCAGGGGTTTTTATGTCGCCGGCGTCTATAAAGAGAAGGCTTCAGGTGCCAGGGCAGACCGACCTGAACTCCAGCGCATGATTGCCGACCTGCAGCCCGGTGAGGTGGTTGTGGCTGAAAAGATTGACCGTATCAGCCGTCTTCCACTTACGGAGGCAGAGCAGCTGATTGGCTCGATAAAGGCTAAGGGGGCAAAGCTGGCCATCCCCGGCATAGTGGATTTGTCAGAGCTGGCCGTAAGTCAGGACGGCGTGGCCAGAATCGTGCTTGAGTCCGTCCAGGACATGCTGCTTAAGGTCGCACTGCAGACGGCGCGGGACGACTACGAAACCCGAAGGGAAAGACAGCGGCAGGGCGTTGAGCTGGCAAAGGCCTCGGGTAAGTACAAAGGGCGAAGGCCAGACAATAAAACCCATGAACGCATTATTGCGCTTCGTGAATCCGGCATGACGATTGAACGCACCGCCACCCTGGCAGGCTGCAGCATAAGCCAGGTAAAACGCATCTGGTCGATATACAAGGCAGATAAGTCCGGTCAGTAGTTAAACATTCATCTGGTTGTATAGCTGAGAAGGTACAGAGATGATCTGGTTTGAGTAACATCCCGTAAGCTTCCCCGTGTCCAGTCGTGAGCAGGCAGAACGTGTCGCAGCAGCGCTACGGTCAAAGGGCATTGAGGCCCGAAATACAAGCATCTGGCAGACCGGGCCCGTCAGGCGCGGACGGTTTACTGACTTCTTTACCGTCAGGCAGCGCATCTGACTGTTCAGACATTGGCACTTAACAAGGACATCACGATGGGTACTTATATTCGCACCTGCGCTGAAACACGCACCACTGACGGGTGGCAGCCCATAGGCTACGGCGCTTTTCCCCCGGCACCCTTGCACGATGACAGTGACGACCATGAAGCCCCTGCATACAGCGAGCCATTCATGTATCAGGATTATGGTATGTTTGGCCTGTTTGCCGATGTGAGGAACTACAGCCAGTGTCAGGTGCTGGCTGAACCCCGGGGTTTCCCGGATGATATTTCTGAGGAAGCCCTGCGGCATCTGGTGCCCGAAGTATGGCAACTGGAAAGCGGCTGGGGCTGGGGTGAACCACCATCGGCCAGCGTTGCCGAACGGATCGCCCGTTCGGAAGCGTCATGCTACGGCTATTCCTGGCTGAGCGCAGCTGAGCTGACGGCATTTGATTATGACCAGCGCTTTATCGATCAGCGAACCACGCCGCCGCAGGAAACCACCTACCGTGCGTTTCTGGGGGAACGGTATTTTCAGCACCTCGATGCGCTGAAGGCACTGAGTGCGAAAGATGAGGTGCGCATACTATTCCGTTTCGTGGGTTAGGACGCACCTGACGCCTTCATATCCCGGGGAGCCACAGCTGCGTTCTCAGGGTTACGGAAATGCCGGCATCTCTGACCTGTCGGCAGCATTCCAGTACCACCAGTTACCCGGTCCGTATTCCCTGTCGTAATGGGCCGTTTTCACCTGCTTTCGCAGCAGGTACTCAGGCGTGTTCATGCCGAAGACCTCCACCGGCAGCGCATCCACGCCGGGAACGTCCTTCAGCACAAAATCCGGAAAAACATCTTCCTCACCGTCGTAGCGCAGCGGCTTGATGAAGGCGCGTTTTTCCTGCCACAGTCTGTCTTCGACAGCGCCCTCATAGCCCGAATCCAGCGGGATAAAACGGGGGCTGACCGTCATCAGCGCCACGTCGATGACGGTGCTGCAGCTGAACGGCCGGTTGCACCCGTCTGTGTGCCTGAACGTCGTTTCCGGCGGCTCCGTTTCCGCAATCACCACGACCTTCATGCCCCGGCGCCAGTCGCCCAGCTCGCGGCTAAAGCTCCTCTCCAGGCGCAGGCGCACGTCCTCCGGCAGCACCAGGTCCGGGAAGCCGGAAAACAGCCCCAGCGGCAGCGTGGTCTGCAGACGGGCTTCAGCAGCCTCATTCCAGCCGGCCAGCACGGACACCACGATGAGCCGCCTTTTGTTCTTTCCGGCCGCTCTGAGGTGCTCCCGGTTGGCCACGACCTGCGGCGTTCCCTTCATGGCCATGAGCAACAGCGACTCCTCCAGCGGCACGCGGCCGACGCGTATCCGGCCCGCCGTCTGCTGCAGGTGCCAGCTCACCCAGCCGGGCGTGCGCTTCTTTTTGTCGAAGGCGGGGTGCCAGACGTTGATGCCGGACTGCTCCCACAGCAGGTGAAGCAGCCCCAGCAGGCGCATCGAGGGCCGGCGCTTACGCTTGACCGGTTCATCACCGGGCACGTCTTCAGCCGGCCTGACCTCTGAAGGTGCCTTTTTCTGCAGGCCGGTGGGCAGCCTGACCACGATGGTACCGTCCGCGGCGGTGCGGACCGCATCGCCCTGATAAATCTCCGCCTGGCGTTCGTCTGACCATACCGAATAAAACCGGCAGTCCGGTTTGTGCTCATTGCCGGTAAAGGCGTAGGAGGAGAGCCAGCAGCGTTCGGTTTCCCGGGAGTAGTGGACCTTCAGGCGGCGCCTGACGGGGTCGGTCTCTGCCGGCAGGCAGCTGCAGGTGACCACCGTGGTCTTTCTGTTGTCGCGGGCGTGTTTCAGCCAGCGCTGCCAGGTCCCGGTTTCCTCCTGCTGGAAGGCCTCACTGGCGTCCCGCTCACCGCGCTGTCCACGGAAATGCACCGCGTAGGTTTTCTTTC
>Ga0157366_1001126_pt1 | contig 11052 bp, 2 predicted proteins | sample AttbisABBM1_FD_113149 | JGI IMG/M metagenome (GOLD analysis project Ga0157366, IMG submission 113149) | Fungus gardens microbial communities from leaf cutter ant in Botucatu, State of São Paulo, Brazil - Atta bisphaerica ABBM1 | ecosystem: Host-associated > Fungi > Mycelium > Unclassified ...
CCGGTTCGGGAGTCGTCGGAGTCTTCAACTTTATTGTCGGACTTGGTGCCTGGACTTGGTTCAAGAGTCAGTCACCCAGCAACGTTTGAATGGGAAGTTCAATAATTTGTTTTACTTGCTGATGCAGTCATACTATCTTCCTCTCGTAATAATAGAAACAGAATCTTTTTTTTAAGTCATCAATTTATTACATGATACTCGATCGCAGTCCGTGGTCAACAGAGCTACTTAAATGCATGGTGAAAGGGAAAGAAGAAAGGAACAATAAAGAAAGTAAACTATCTATGAAGAACAAGTGAGTGCCCATTCTGGAGCTGTACTAGTTATTGTTAAACTGTCCTGAAAGCAAAATGCCTAGTGATTGTTTTGTATAAACTCAATAATGTACTTGAGATAATACCTGACCAACCCATAGCTTGTGTAGGGAGGACATTCATGAAGGATAGGTTGTCTAGTCTTGACTTTGTATGTCAGGTCACACACACAATGAATTGAAGATGACAATACTGGATTGAATCCTTGTCATCATACATATCAAGGAAATTATCTTTCAGAGATGAGTTTTCAAAGTACATTCTGTTGGAAGAACCAGCAGCATGGTGTAGTGTGGACAACTGACAATCACTTATAAATAGAGTAAGATTGTTAGTGAATGCTACAGTTCAAACTCAAGAGTTAGAGTAAGAAAGGAACCTTGAATTGAGCTAACATAAGAGAACTTGATAGAGTTACTAGTATAGAGTGTCTATCTTATATGCTCAGCTTAGAGTCAAGGATGATATGAGAATAAGTAGAATATGAGAGGGTTCTGTGCTAGACAGTCTCAGAAAAGGAGAATTGAGTTCTAATGTTATAATTACAAGACCTTAGAGTGGATTAGATAAAGGAAACCTTGTATTGTTATGACTCAAAGACCTTAGAGTGGATCAATAAATAGAATCTTGTATTGGGTTAACACAAGAGAACTCAATAGAGAACTCTGTACAGAATAGTCTACCTTATATACTAAAACTACATGGTCCATGCTAACTACTTCTAGCCTACCCTAAACAGCCATGTGTTTGCCTTAAGGTTAATGTGTATTGCACATGTTGTATAACATTATCCTTCCAGAACCTTCTACATCCTTCCATACATCTCATGACTTGTGATCATGTGTTCTGATGTGACTGTGTGATCTTGTCACTCTAACCCTAACCCTAAGTTCTAAAAATAGAAAAATAGAAAATAAATCAAAAGAAAAATAAAAATAAAATAAAAATAAATTAAGTCTACTGCTTTTGACTTTGACATATATTCAGGTTAAACATAAGAGAACTCAATAAAGAGCTCTATACAAACTAGTCTATCTTATATACTGAACTAGGTGGTCTGTGCTACTACTTCTCTAGCCTACTCTAAAGACCATATGTTTATCTCAAGGCCAATATGTGTAAGACATATTATTATGATATTATTCTTTCAGAATCTTTTATGTCCTTCTCTATGATCTCATGACTTGTGACTATTACTGTGACCATGTTATCTGATGTGACTGATGTGTGATAGCATAATTGTAATGTCATCTCTAACCCTAACCCTAAGTTCAAAATGGAAAAATAAATCAAAAAGAAAATGGAAAAGAAATATTAAATAAAGAAGCTACTGTTCAGGCTTCATGTCAGATATGTAAAGCCTAAATGCTAGCTTTTTTATTTAATCTCTTTTTTTTTTGGATTTTCTTTTCTTTTCTTTAAACTTAGGATTAGGGTTGGAGTGACAAGATCACACAGTCACATCAGATAACATGGTCACAAGTCACAAAATATATGAAAGAATGTAGAAGGTTTTAAAAAATGACATCATAACAATATATCTTATACATATTGGCTTTGAGGCAAACACATGGTCTTTAGGGTAGGCTAAAGAATGTGATGGAATGCTGTAAACACTAACAATTTTTCTTTTCTTTTATTTAATTTCTCTGATTTTATATTAATTTTGTTTTATTTTCTTTTGGATTTTCTTTTAGATGATGAAGAGGCATATAACATTGCAGTCACATGACATGTCACATGATGGAATATCATAGGCCTAGGACATGGTAGAAGGATCTGGAAGATGATGTCAGGGCACATAGATGCAATATGGTGGCCTTGAATAAGATATGAGGTGGATATAAGAATAAAGCATGGACATAAGGGTAGGTTTAATTATTAGTAGCACAGACCAGGTGTAGTTTGTATAAATTGCTTGTGTTGCTATTGGTCTTTGTGACTAGTGGTTGCTACAACAGAGAAGTAGTAGCATGGACCATCATCATTTAGTATATAAGATAGACATTTTTGTACAGAGTTCTCTATTGAGTTTTCTTATATTAACCCAATATAAGGTTCATTCACTTGTCCTACTCTAAGGACTTGAGTTTGTAATACCAGGTCCTTCAGGAGAGAAGAGTGGAAGGAGTGAGCACAGAGATAGCTAGGCTATAGGTATTTGATGGGGTCTTATCAAGGGTTTCAGGTTTTGTAACTACATACAAGTTATATATTAGGATAAAAATGAGGGAAACAACAGTAGAAGAACAAATCCAGTGAATTCTGTCATATATATAGGGGGAATCAGCAGATATATGGAAAGAAAATATGCTGGAGGATTTGAAAGGAGGTTTATTAGAATATGAGACAGCAGGAGAGTTCCTAACAGACATTAAAAAAGAGTTTGGAGGAGGAGATGAGAAAGGAGTTAAAGTAGCAGAATTGAAAAGATTAGAGCAAGAGAGTAAGGCAATAGAGGAGCTTGTACAAGAGTTCAGAAAAGCAGTAAAAAGTAGTGGCTATGAAAAAAGGCCACTAATAGAAGAATTCAAAAGAGGGATGAATAGTATAGTATGCTGAAAACTTATGGAGTTAGAATAGCAACTGGCCTCAATTAAACAGTGGTATGATAGGGCAATTGCACTAGACAGAAACTGGAGGGAGAGTAGATGAGAGGAGGAGAGATTGAGAGGAAGAAGGGATAATAAAGTACTAGCTCTAAGATCAAACAATATAGAAGCATCCCAGCAGCAATTGCCATGGCCTCAAATCTGGCCTAGAAGGTAAGAAGCCTCTCAACAGTAGACACTAGCAGGATCTGCTCCAATGGAGGGAGTAGAAAGAATAAATGCAGTAATAGTATGACCTACTCAGAGGACAGGATTGGCACAGCAAAATCCATATACCATAGTTGTAGATAAGGGAAGAAATTGTTATAATTGTGAAGGATTTGGCCATCTAGTATGGAATTGTAAAAGACAAATCATAGGCCAAGAAAGAAGAGTAGAGTATGAGGATAACAGAAATAATAAGGACAATTTAAATGGAGAGGGAGATCTAATAGTCCTTAATTAGATCTTAACAATAACAGATTTGCAGTACTCAATAGAGTAGTGGATAATACATCCTATTGCAATCTGGATAATGGGAACCTGTTAAGAGAAGTTACAGTGAAAATTGGGCTAGAGAGAATTAATATGTAAAAAAGGGTAACAGTAGAAGCATTGTTGGATAGTGGTGTAATAGGATTAGTAATAAGCTTGGAATTTGCAAGGAAATAGGGGTTTAAGCTGAATTAAATAAAAAACACAATATATGTGAGAAATGTAGATAAAACATTTAATAAGGAGGGACCAATAGAACATACAGTAGAGGTAAATATCTATTATCAAGAACATAGGGAGAGAATGGAGGTAGATGTAATAGGGGAACAGAAATGAAATGAAAATCAAAAATAAAATAAAAGAATGTTAGATAAGGAACATGCCCAGAAGAAGAAAACATCTGTGGGAAAATTTGTAGAAGATGTTGGAAGAGCATGGAAATATTATCTAATATATATAAATATGATTCCAAGATGATCTTGGCTTTAGCAGATGAGCTATACCTCTGCATATTGTGATAGTCATATTTCAGGAGGAAGTTGTAATAGCAGGAGAATCATTTTGGAAGTCAAACTTCCAATCAAGGGCACTCAGAACAGTGCACTATACTAGGTGATTTTCAAGCTAAGAAATTACAAAGTATTTACATGTTTAAATACTAGTACTAAGTCTATCTAAGAATTAGAGGAAACAGGTAACTACTATGGGTATACTAAAGTCCTTGGAAATGAAGTCTGAAGTTCCATGAAGATCATAAGAAGCCATGTGATCAGTAATAAAGTGATCCAATATGAAATAAAACTAGGTTGATCTATACTAAAAGGAGTATATTTACTTCTACAGATGTTTTGGGTAGAGTGGAGCTTAGGTAATCATTATTTGTGATGGAGTCAGATATATTAGATGTGCCTGGATAGTATGTAACAAAGAATAGAAAAAGAAAGTCAAGTCCAACATTTATTACTTTAATATTTATATGCCAAAGAATAAAGAGAAGTGATCCAGTTATATTATGATATGCTGGTAGCTAAACATAGAAGTAGATGAAAGATGACAGAATTGGTGATGAGAAATTACTGGTGGCTAGGAGTGTTGAAAAATGTTGAAAAATATGTAGAAGAATATGATTTATGTCAGAAAATAAAGAATTGAACTAAGGCACTAGTAGGGAAGTTGATGGTAAATAAGGTACTGGAGAAGTCATAGACACATTTAATAGTGAACTTTATCACTAAGCTACCATTGGTGATAATGAAAGATGCAATATTGGTAATATGTGATAAGTTATTAAAGATAGTATATTTTATAACAATAACTAAAAGAACATTGATGAAGAATTAGCAAGATTGTTCAGAGATAATGTATAAGAGTTACATGGGTTGCCAGAGAGTATAATATTAGACAGAAGATCACAGTTTGCAGTGAAGTTGACAAAGAAGTTGAACAGTATATTGGAAATTAAGACAAGGTTGTTAACAGCATTCCTGTTACGATTGATGCCTCCTGGAGACAGCATGGAGAAGGGCAAAGAGTATGACGATATGATCAGCTGTGCTGTAAGTAGTCTCAGTCAGTACCTCATGTAGTAGGTGCTATAACTTTGTCTGATTCTTATTGCCTTCTCATGTTATTTGCCTCATGGACTGCACATTGCTTTACTCCCAACTAGTATATATAGCGTAGATACTATCTTGTATCCTTACACTTTACCACTTCTATAAATCTCTTAACTTCTCTCAAGCCTTTGCCTAAATACAACCTGAGCTCTAGCTTAAGGTCGTAACAATTCCATCTACAAATGGATAGGTGAATAGAGTAGATAAACTAAGAGCTAGAACAGTACTTGAGGCTTTTTATAGAGTATATATAAAGAGATTAGCCAGAGTGGTTAGTGCTGTGGCAATTACTAGTTAAGACAACTAATAGACTACTTAAGTAAACTTATAGATGAAGTATCTCATGGAAATTACAAGAAAACTCAACAAGGAGTCCCCAATGCATTCCTATACTATTAATACAATAGATACATGGTCTGTGCTATTAATAAATAACCCTACCCTAAAGTATATATATTATCCATGAGTCTACTATACTGTTACTATAAAATAAACATATTGCAACTATGTCTTTAATATCATTGTTCTAGTTTCTTCTAGTCTGTTCCAGACCTATGACACCATGTGACCATAGTCACATGCTCTCTCATCATCTAAGAAATAAAAGAAAAAGAAAAATCAAATCAAAGAAAATAGATAAAATAAAAATAAAATAAAATAAAATATAAGAGTTCAAGCATATCATGATATTGCTAGCCTCCGTAAAGATTTATCCAGTAATGAATGTTAGTAGAGTTGTAAAATATAGAGAACCAGTAAAGAAATAAAAAGTAGAGGAACCAAAACCAATAGAAGTTGATAAAGTAGAAGAATGGAAAGTTGATAAAATTTTGAATAAAAGAAAATTGAGAGGAGTATAGTATACTAGAAGGAATTTACTACAGAAAATGATATATAGGAAAAGGAAGAGGACTTGAAAAATATATAGCAGAGTTTAAGGGAAAGATGAGTGTAGAAATTAGATGACAAGAAAGAGTAGGAAAAAGATAAAAATTTGGAAAAGATGTGGAAAGTGAAGTTGAATTCAAATACAAAAGAGTTTAAAAGATATCAGTTACTAGAGAAATACATAGCAAATATATATTGTTTGAGTAGAATTATGGAAAGTTCAAGAATAAGTATTTAAAGAAGCTGGAAAAGAATTAAATAAGATAGAAGAAGGAAAAGTTAGACTAGGTTTCTTTTCTAGAGTAATCTTAAAAGGGAATAATATTAAAGTTGTGAATGATGGACTTGATTTTTATTTTATTTTAGACTTAAGCAAAGAAATGTAATGTTATATGTGATGGTCACATATAAAGAAAGTCAAAGAAGATTCTAAAACAGATAATATCATATAATATAGTTATAGTATATTAGTCTTATAGAAAACACATAGACTTTAGGATAGATTAGTTGTAGTATGTGCACAAACTATGGTCTGTAGTATATAAGATAGACTAGTTTGTATAGAAACTCTATCAAGTTCTCTTGTTAGATGCAGTTTACATATTATTATCTGAAATTTAATAGTAAGCTCTTGAAAGTCTAATTAGTAACTTGTATTATCTGAATACATAGAATATAGGTGTCAGAATGATCTTTGGCCTCAGTTATGTACTGTGCCTTTATGAGTTACACTAGTTACATATTTTGAAAGAGGTACTTAGAATGTCTAGTAGACAAGTCTACCAAAAGATAGAAGATATGTCATTGCTAACACCAGAAGATAGTGCTAGTTCTAGTCAATTTTTAGGATAAGGCTTTACAGTGTAACTACTGACTTATATACTAAGTATACTATGCTATCTAAGATAGTTATTTAGGAATGAAGATTGTTAAGTGAGTTATTCTAGTTCTGAATGATCTTTTAATGCCTGGAATGGATATTCATGGAGTTATTGAGAGTTTAGTGAAAATATCTAAGATAGAATAGAGACTGTGATCTGCACTAGAAAATATTATGGATTGTAGATGAGAAAGAGAGTATTATTCATAGTTTGGGACAGATGTGGCTGGATTAGAATGTAACATCTCTTATGTTACTCAATAAAAGTATGTGTTTTTTGTCTAACTTTGAGACCTAAGTCATAATATAATAATATCAAGAGGCATAGCTATAGCATAGCTATATTTGCCTTATAGTTAAAAGTATAGTAGACTTATGGATGATACATGGACTTTAGGGTAGACATTGTAGCATAAAATATAGACTATTGTAGTTTAGTATATATTGTGTATATTATAGTAGAAGGATCTCTATTGAGTTTTTCTTGTAAATACTAATATGAAAGTAATAGAAGTAACTAGTCCTACTTTATAGTGTGTTATCCAAGAACTGTCAGAATCAAAGATAGTAAACTTGTTCTTTTTTAGTTTTAGTTTAAATTTAAATAAAGATAATATAACAAGGTGTGACAACAATCATCAGTGAGTTATGTAGGTCACAGTTACAGTCACAATATCAGATAACACAACAAAAGGATGACATCATATATAACAAAAGATATGATAACTTTATTTATATAGATCTATAATATTTAGAGTAGGCTAGATGTAAGTGCATATAAACTATGTACCAGAGATATATAAAGTAGATATACCTGTACTAAAAATCTTACTGAGCTCTTTTGTGTTAAACAATATTAGTTTCCACTTTTGACTAAACACTTGAGCTTAAGTCATAACAAGAACATAGAAGATAGGTTAGAATGACCTTTGGCTTTAGCTTATGTACTGCACCTCTACTAGCCACACTAATCATATATTTTGAAAGTAGACTTGGAAAACTTAGTGAGTTAAAATCATTAGAGAATGTTAGTTTTAGTTAATTTTTAAAATAAGACTAGTACAGTATAAGCTACTGATTTACATACTAGTATCATATACCAAGTCCACTTGTCTAGAAAGCACATCCCTACAGTACATTTCTTGTCAATAGCTAAAGCCCACCTTACTCACAACATGTCTCATGGCGGTGGTGCAATTGGATGGGTAATCCATCTTCCATAATGGAGATACTCCTATATGACTCAGCCTTCCATGGCAGAGTCATACTTCTGTCAGTGTCTCCACACTGAAACCTCTACTCAAGGCAATAGGGGCTATACCACTGAAACCCTGAGCATCTCCTATAATAGGTACCGGTATATAAGACTAGTAGTTATATTGTAATTTGCTAGTCTGATAATTGATAAAGATAAACTCTTATTGAACTCAATCCCCAGTGTTCAACAGTAACACACCAAATCAGCACTCACTCTCATCTCAGACTTCTTTCTATTATCTAAAATTGCAATCACATGGCAGATAGACAGCACAGCACATAAGCTGAAGCTAAGGTCATTCCACAAGTCCATACATCTCTGAGTTCATTTTTGCAGACTTTTACCCCCAGTATAAACTGCACCTGGCAACTAGGTAGTTTATCTAGGATAGCTATTTGAAATGGAGATTGCTAAGTAAGTTATCCTATATACTAGTAATCCTTAAATATTAGGAATAGAGTTCATGGAGTTTGGCAAGAACTAGTGAGAATATCTAAGGGAGAATGGAGAGAGTTGATCTGTACTAGAAGAGGTTAGAGAGTGTGAATGAAAGAAGGAATATTATCTGTAGGTTAGAATGGATGTGATATAAGTCTATACTATTATAACTTATATCTTAAATGTTAAAGATAAAAGCATACTCATATATTAAGTGACACAAGAAAACTTAATAGAATTCTTAATACAAGATAGTTTATTTTATATACTCTAGTTTGTTGGTTTATATATATACACTAACATACTTTAATATAATAACTAAGTCTTTCAAAAGGATTCTCTAATGTTCTATTAAATTACATAATTGGGTAACTATGACATGTGTGACAAATATATTATGTACTTAGGCTAAGTTCATATAAGAAAATAAGAGAAAACTAAATTAAAAAATAATGTCACATTCTATTTTGACTATATCTATTCCAATTTACAAATAACACTTTTTCTCTTATCCATACTCTCTGATCTCTTCTAGTACAGATCAACTCTCTCCATTCTCCCTTAGATATTCTCACTAGTTCTTGCCAAACTCTATGAACTCTATTCCTAATATTTAAGGATTACTAGTATATAGGATAACTTGCTTAGCAATCTCCATTTCAAATAGCTATCCTAGATAAACTACCTAGTTTGTAAACCAGTAGCTTATAATGTACTAGCTTTATTCTGAAAATTGACTAAAACTAATATTCTCTTCTAGTATTGGCAACAACACACCTTGCTATTCTCTAGTAGTTTTAATTCACTCAGTTCTCCAAGTTCACTTCTGGATTATACAACCAGTATAGCTAGTAGAGGTGCAACACATAAGCTAAAGATTATTCTAACCTATCTTTTATATACTGTATCTAATAACTTAGATATTTTTATTATAACTTAAGTCTCAGGATTGGACCAAGAGTGTAACTCATATATTGAGCACACAAAAGAACTTAATAAAGTTCATACTACAAGATAGTCTACTTTATATATTCTAGTTGTTGATTTGTATATGATACTAATTTATTTTAAAGTAATAACTCAGTTTTTTTTACAATGTTTTATCAAGTTAAATGACTGTATGTAATAGTAATAGTAATATATGTAATAATAAATCATACTTACATCACACTTTGTGACATTTATAACCATTATATTATGCTTTTTTAGCTAAGTTCATATAAGAAAACAGAGAAAGCTAAACTATAAAATAAAGAGGAAAGCAAAAATACAAGAGAAAAATATGAAACAACTGAGTCTACTTTGGTGATTTCTGACAGCTTTTTCTTCTCTCTTGATTTTCTTCTTTTATTTTGTAGTTTAGTTTTTAGCATAAAAAATCTGCAGTTATTTAGCCTTATTTGTATCAAAACTCTACCAATGTTTTAGTTTTTTATAATGAACTTAATTTTATCAAAAACTTTATAGTTATTTGGCTTTATTTGCATCAAACTCTGCAGTTATTTGTACTTATTTTCATTATTTATTTATCCTCCTCAAACTCTGCAAAATACTCAGGCTTTTATATGGAGTTTTCTCTTATCTAATCTAAACTTCTATTAGTGTTTTACTATTAAAATATCTGCTTGAGATTTACTTAATTACTTCTTTAGTATATTTAAGACTAGTAGTTACTTGTTATAAGATGAGAGTATGGACAGACTTTAGTAGGGTTAGAGTTAGGAAAGATATAGGACAGTAGTAATTATTAGTCTACAATGGATGGAGAGCATGTGACTTGGAAGTCATGTGATAGAGTCCAGAATGGTCTAGAAGGATCGAGAGAAGTCTAGATTAGAGTTAGGGTTAGAGATGATGTCAAGGGACAAGGGTTCCTCATAGTGTACACATAGTGTGCACATGTATAGCAGAGATTAAGAGTATGATGTCAGGGCACATGTAGGAAGCATGGTGGCCTTAAGGAAAACACATGTGGATGAGTAATAGGACATGAGGATGATGTATGGATATAAGGGCAGGTTAATATTATTGTAGCACAGACTACATGTAATTTATATAAATAGAGGAGCAATGCAGTGAGGGCTCCTTGTCGAGTTCTCTTGTAATTCCCACTACTAGATTGTCAAGATCGTCAATGGTGGACTTGACTTTTCATTTCATTTTTATTTTTATTTTTACTTTTACTTTTCTTTTTCTTTTTCTTTCTGTTATTTTTCTATTTTTAGAACAACTCAGGTTAGGATCTATCAGTCATGCTGTCACATCTGTCACAAGTTGATGGTGTAGTCACAAGACTGATCACGGGACTTAGGAGAATGGAGTAGAAGATTCTAGAATAAAGTGATGTCATACAACATGGACAACACATGTTGGCCTCATGTCATACACATGGTCATTTAGGATAGGATGCACAGTAGCGAGCATGGACCATGAGTAGTAGTATATAAGGTAGACTACTTTGTATTAGGAACTCTATCGAGTTCTCTTGTATCACTCCAATACAAGAGTTGTTTCTTGACTTAACGCTTTGAGTCTTGATTCATAACACCACTCATAGCAGTACCAAAATCAC
>Ga0157366_1001129_pt1 | contig 11047 bp, 8 predicted proteins | sample AttbisABBM1_FD_113149 | JGI IMG/M metagenome (GOLD analysis project Ga0157366, IMG submission 113149) | Fungus gardens microbial communities from leaf cutter ant in Botucatu, State of São Paulo, Brazil - Atta bisphaerica ABBM1 | ecosystem: Host-associated > Fungi > Mycelium > Unclassified ...
ATCCTTCACCTCAGGTGAACGATGTGCGTAAAAAAACCGGCTTTCGCCGGTTCAGGCTGTCATGCTGCGTTCGGATCGTCGCATTTCGGCAACCAGTCGGCGCTGCTTTCGTCCGTCAGCCCCAGGTTGGTCTGCATCCCGAGCGTGATACGGGGAGCAGGGAAGAATCTATCCGTACCAAACTCGACATATGGTCAAGGGGGGGAGCTTAAAGATGTAATCAATAAGATGTTAAGATCCAAAAAAGTTAGCAGTTTCATTGCCCGTTAAACAGTATCTGAGGGGCTGGAAGGTTAGAGTATATTCAGGGCGGACTAATGCAAAACGTGTAGTAGTCCCTGTTTGAAGCGAACAGACTACAACCTGAACATCTGGTACTCAGATGTTTCTGACAGAATAAACATGGAAATGAATATCAATTATCTGCGTACTCTATCAGCGAAACCGCGATCGGCATCGTCGCGCCATGCTCGCATATCACTAGGGGGCGTTTTCTACAAGCTGGGCTGGTCAGATCACAGAATAAAAAAATGAATTTTGTATTCTACAGTATGAGAAAGTAATTGAATTAACTCATGATACGCGCACCCGTGAAATGGCCGAAGCTGAGGAACCTTAGTCGCAGGATAGCGATTTGATTAAAATTAAGAATGTGTGGTGTCCTCTGACGGAATACTTCATTGTAGAAGTCATTCTCCGTAACGGTAGATAAGTGAATAGGTATTACGTGGTAACTGTGAAGCGAAAGGAGAACCGTGAAACTGTACGAAAACGTGGTGATTGGTAATTTTCTCTATGGATTGGGCGTTTCCATAGGAAATCGGCTTAAATCCGGATACCTTCCGGGGGCTGTCAGTTTATTGCAGCAGACTCCCGAGGACAAGGCGTTGGGGGATGTCCTGCTCGAATTTCCCGGTACACTGCGTCTTATCGAATTCAAGGCACAGGGGAATCGTTCAACAAAGGAACGTCGCCGTCACAATAAATTATCGACGATCCTAAAAGACAAACAGGAATTTCGGGATATTTCTTGTAGAGAGCAGGAAATGCTGAGTATTTCCCGCCGAGTCCACTGGTACGTGGAAACAACACCGTCCCCTCTGAAAGGAGTTGAAGCTTTTTTTTCTCCTTACCTTGATGCCTTCGACACAGGGAAACCAGCGAAGCAATTATTCGCACTGGAAAAATACATTGAATCCGTAGCTGATGATGTGGTTACGTCGAGGAGTAATGAACGAGATGTGCAGGAGAAGGAGTATCTGAAACTTGTACGCTGGTGTCAGGGCGTGGGCGAGACAGGTGCTGGAGCGTTGATTGTCATTGTGGGTGCTGGCGGCTGTATGGAGTTTGTCGCGCTGGAAGATTTGATGGCTTTGAACATGTCTTATGGAAAATGGGTGACATACAGACAAGACATGGAGTTGCGGTTGGAGAGGGCGTTGGAAATGGAGCTTAAGCAAAAAGAACTGAGGATGGAGCGAGGGTGGGAATATGGGCGATAACGTGGAAAAACGTTTGACAGATCGTGATGTCCAATTGTTCTTTGATGCGGCAGAAACACTGCGGGAAGCCGCAGAGTGCGACGGTGAGAAGGCCAGGAATGCAACGGCAGAATTGGCTTCTTTCATCAACCGGTTAGATGCTCGTCTCAAAAGGCTGGAAAACGATGTCTCTCACAAAATAAATGGCTCAGCGGAAATGACTGCCAATCGTGCGGCTGAGCTGTTGAGTGTCCAATTTCGACAGGCGAATGAGGCGGCCCAGAGAGCAACAGAGCAGTACCAGGAAGCGGCAAAAAACCTCAACTATAGAAACTGGTTCTATATCTTGGGTGCTCAGATTGTACTGGTGTTGGTTTTTATCGCATCCATTATGTTTCTGGTGCCTTCTCTAGATGAAATACAGCAACGCCGGGCGCAAATGGCCGATTTAAATGAGCAACTTGATGGCGTTCCATTGCACTGGGGAATGTGTGGTAAAGAAAAATGTTTCCGCACAGATGAACGCAGTGGCAAGGGAGCCAAAGGTGCTGATGGCAACACTTGGCGCGTTCCCTGGAAAGGGTAACAATACTCATATTCATTAGCTCTGGCGTAACTTTATGCAATCAATCCAGTTCGATCTCTACAAACTTGGGTGGAAGGCTTTCGAAGATCTCGTTTCGTGCATCCTGAAAAAAACTCTTGGGCAGACGTTCCAGGTATTTTCTGACGGTGTTGATGGCGGTCGTGATGCCGCTTTCTATGGCTCTTGGTCGGAGACTAGTTCCGGCGAGATCATGAACGGTAGTTTTACCGTTCAATGCAAACATACTAGCAAACAAGACATGAAGCTGCCGAAGAGTGTGATTTGTGATGAGCTTCCAAAGATCGAGCGGCTTGCCAGGAAAAGGATTGGCCGACACGTATCTTCTTTTCACAAACTATTCAGTCTCTGCGGAAACCGCAGCTATGATGGAAAAAAATACGGCAGGCAGGTGCAAAGATTGCCAGGATTTATGGCGCAGAGTAGATTAACCAGAACATATCGTCAAACCCAAGTCTCAGACGTATGGTGCCTCGAATTTACGGCTTGGGAGATCTTTCTCAAATTATTACCCATCAGGCCTACCGTCAGGCGAAAGGCGTACTTGATTCCACTATCTCAGATCTTGCATGCTTCGTTCCAACAGATGCGTATCGTCGCTGCGCACAGGCGCTCAAGGAGCATGGCTTTGTGATGCTTATTGGCGAGCCTGCCAGTGGCAAAACCATGATTGCCAATCTGCTCGCCCTATCGGCTGGTGATGAATGGGAATTACAAACGTTGATTTTAAGTTCGTCAGAAGACCTAGATAGGCAGTGGAACCCAGACGATCCAGGGCAATTTTTTTGGGTCGATGATGCTTTTGGGTCTAATCACTGCGACTTTAACCGAGTTCAGGAATGGAACCAAAGACTCCCCAAATTGAAAGCCGCTATACACAAGGGAGCACGTGTGATTTTCACCTCGCGCAGCTACATCTTCCGTGCAGCTCAGAGTAACCTAAATACAAACAAGTTTGAGTTATTCAATGATATTCGCGTCACAATAGAAGTAGAAAAGCTTTCTGAAGCTGAAAAAGCAATGATCTTGTACAACCACTTAAAGCTTGGCAAACAAACAAAGGCATTTCGAGGAGCGATTAAGAATTTCTTGCCTGCGGCTGCATCTGTACCAAAATTCCTTCCAGAAGTCGCCCGGAGATTCTCTAATCCTAAGTTTACAAAAAAGCTTGTTTGCAACGAAAGCGGTGTTGTTGATTTTTTCTCCAAACCAGTCGGTGTTATGGCAGACATTATAGGAAGGCTTGCGCATGCCGAGAAAGCAGCTCTGGCCCTTGTGTACGCAAATGGAGGAAAACTGCCTATTCCGCTTCAACCTAAAGATCCGCAAACAGACAATATTGTGTCAGCGATGCAATCAAGTCTAGGTGCAGTAAAGGCTGCATTGCAGACATTAGACGATTCTCTCCTCAAGCTTAGCACGGTAAATGATGTACATTGTTGGGGATTCCGCCATCCGACCATCCGCGACGCTTTCGCCACCGGTGTATCAGGCAACCCGGAGCTCATCGAAATCTATCTTTCTGGTGTAACGAAGGAAATACTGATCAAGGAGATCAGTTGTGGAGATATGGGGGTTGAAGGAATTAAGCTTATAGTGCCACGCAGCCGGTTCAATAAAGTTCTGAAAATTATCGCACCTGGCAGCCGCATCAAGGCTATGGGATTGCCGACGCTTTCTTTTTTGGCTACCAGATGCTCGCCTGAATTTTTGGGTCTTTCTTCAACAATGATGAGACGAAAGTATACTTACTTAAACTAATCAACTTCGCTGAAAAATACGATAATGCCTTGGCAATATTTCGTAGGCTGAATGAAAGCAATTTGCTAAGCGATGCGTTAAGAAAGAAAGTGCTGGATAGGATAAGCCATCTTGCGGAAATTTATTATTCAGATTGTTTTATTGATGCCGATTTTGTAGGGACTTTGCTTTCACAGGAAGAGAATGTAAGTAGGCTCTCTACTCAAAAATATATATTTTACAATGCGATACCCGATGCTATTCGGGAGATAGAGGACTCTTGGAATGTTGACGATGATGTAGATGAGGCATTCTACGATATAACTCATCTTTTGGAACGATTTCGAGAAGAAAACGACAGTCTTAGTAGTGACTTTGGTTATGATGAAGATGAATCGAAAAAAAATGAAAAGTATTTACAGATAATTGAGGCTAAGAAAAAAGAGTTAAAGCAGAAGCAATCTGACGCAGTTGATTACGATGAGCTAGAAGGGGCAGATGCTCAGGAAATCAATTTGCCTTTTGGTCGGAGTATTTTCGATGATGTTGATGAATAAATTTTAAGTAGGAGAATTCGCCAGATAATAGAAGCTGATTGTGTCGAGAGTAAATTCATACTTTATTGTGTTGGCGATACCGAAGGATAGGCATCTGACCGGCAAGATATTCACCCAATACATTGAGCGTAAAAACCTGACGCCCCGCCCGCATCAAGCGACTGGTCCGTAGAACGCTCTGCTTGTCGCTCTCAGTTTAGGTCCAAGAAAAAGTCATCGGAGCTTTTATAGAAAAATACATGCTTTACTAATTGGATCTATCACCAATATCATCTGCAAAGTTTGAGTAATTCTGCCATTTTCTTTTTCCTGTCATAGTCACTGCCAATCCCCATCGGGGCAAAAATGATACCAGCACCACTTGATTCTGATTTTTTATTTAAAATATCTATTATATTTTTTAAATAACTTTTGTTAATATAAGATTTATAGCCAGATTCTATTTTAACCAACATTCTACTGGCATTTAACCTATCGTCAGGGCTGTTTGAATCAATCACTCTCATATTCATTTTTAGTAATAAACTGCTTAATAGATCTGAAGAGAATTCAGGGATTTCTCTTATTAAGATGTTTTTTTCTTTAAGATAAATGTCATTGGACTGAAACTCATCAAGGAAGGCATTTAAAACAAACTCTTTCTCATTAAGACTAAATTTACAAATCTTATCACCATACTTCTGTGATACGGTAATTTGATGTAAATATCCTTTATCCTCATATCTGGCCTGAGATACTAAAGGGTGTTCGCTAAATTGTATCGTCACTGTTAAAGCATTTATCGTGGAAACAAACCAATCATCTAAAAGAATACAACCACTATTATTCGTTAAATTACTCACCTCTGTTTTTCGGCCAGAGTTTATAAATTCATGCTCACTTTGCAATATCCAGAAAAGAAGATTGTTTTGATGTATGCGAGATGCAATGAATAAGGGGTGTCGAAATCTATGGCAAAACACACTGTACTTATTTAAGAAAGAGTTTGATAATTTTTTAGTTTCAAGAGTATTGCTCGTCTTTACCTCAATAAAACATTTCAATTCCTTACCCTTTGGCATATAAAAACTAGCCAGATAATCTGGCACCTTAATATCAATGTTATTTACTGGTGATTGGCCTAAAGATGTTAGACTTGAACATACTTCCATAAAAAAACACAGTAAAGCGAATTCGTCCTCTAAAAACAAACCGTTAATACGTCTTTTTATTTCGCCTTTGCTTTTATCATCCTCCACTGAGGAAAGGAAAACATCAAACTCTTCCTCAGAACTCATTCCGATTCGAATATTTTTAAATAGTTTTAGCTTTTCCACTTCCGATAGATAATTTAAACCTTGCATATTCATCCCTCGCACATAGATATTATAAAATTACTAGTTGCAATGTGCTATACTTTCCAAGTAATTGCGCCGAATAATAGCCCCTTAGAAGGTAATCAATCCAGACTGTTCTATGCCGATCATCTTAGCAATATCTGATCAAGAAAAATACCTGAGTGATAAGCTCTGGATCGGATCGATAGGCATGAGCTCGACATCGTCATATTGGTGTAGCACCGGTATCATCCGGCTAGGTGCATAGCCACAATCATCGTGGGTTGGCGGATTTTTTATCGTTGACAGTGACAACGATCACACTAGATATGCTGTAGTAGGCGGAGTGGTCACGTCTCTCGCTTGGTTGCCTGAGTTACTCTCCCTGGAAATCTGTTCACAGTCATCTCGGCGGTTGAATCGCCACGGATTTAACAGACACCTTAGAGTCATTTAAAATGGCTTAAAGAGAGGTACACATGAGCGGTAAGCGTTATCCCTTTGATAGTTTTTAGAAGTTATCCCCTAATAAATGAAAGCCCTTTGCGAACACTTGGTTTGCAGTGCTATTATTTGATGGCGTCAATTGAATTAACTGGTTATTTATCAGTTATATTGGGTTGTAAAACCGTCGCAGTTACTGTCTTTTTATATAGTATTTGAGATTGGTCAAGTTGGTGGCAAAGTCTCAGTCGGCGTTTCCAGGAATATGGATTATCACGCTAGAGTGCATTCAGTGTAATGGTCGCTCTTGCCTCTGAAGTCGGTCATGGAATGTTTATGGATAAATTGTCAGAGAAATTGCCGTTTGATGCTTCGAAGCTTTTCGAAGCCCTTACGTATCAGTTAGTTGTTGCGCTTGAGTACTGCCATAAGCTGGAGAAGGGGAAACGCCTCTGGGTCGAGGTGTACGGCGATGTAACCTTGGAGGATTTGGCTCAGGTGGAGGTCAAGCTATATGCCGATACCTTGAGAGATGGCCACCAGAACATCTGGAACACCTTGAATAACTGGTTGAATAAAGCGTTTGACCATAAGGCCTACGAAAGCCTGATACTCTTGACGAACCAAAAGTACTCACCCAAGTCCACCCTGACCGATTGGAACTGCTCCACCGCTGGCGAAAAGCTCGCTTTACTGCTTGCGATCTACGACGGTGCCGAGCAGCGCTTTGCCGCCTCCAAGGCGACGGAGCCATCGGAAACCCTACAGTTGCAGCGGTCGGTAATGGATCTGGCAATCAGAGACGATTTGCTGGAGGTGTTGGAGCGCGCGGTATTCATCACCGGCTCACCTTCGCTCAACGAGCGACTCCATGCCTATAAGGTGGACAAACTCAGGGTCATACGGGAGTCGAAGCAGCAGACCTTCATGGATGACATCCTAGGCTTCATTGGCAGCTCGCGGTACATCAATACTGGCTGGGAGATCACCTGCGAGGAGTTCACCGCCAAGTTTGTTTATCTGACCAAGCGCTACATGAAACATTCGAGCATCTTTCCGGAGGTCGATACCGACGCTCTGAAGCAGAAGATTGATCTAGATGAAATTGCTGACCGGCCTTTCGTCCAGAAAATTCGAGAGATCGGTGGTGAAGCACGGATCAAGCAGGCCGCTCTGCAATTGCTCATTGCGGGTGAGGTCATTGATGAGCTTTACAGCGACAACTTAGCCTCTGAATTTGACGTCAAGCGCTACCAGAAAAACCACCTTGATCGTCATCTGGACGGACGCCTGAGTGCGATGGTTGATTGCATGGATGAGACATGTCCCATCCAGTTGCAGCGCCAATCGCTGAAGTTCTTCTACAAGCAGCACGCCGAAACCGTGGTGCAGTTAAACACCTTTGAAGATACGACGGCGGACTTTCGAAACGGCATCTACCACATGCTGGCTGATGTGAAAACCGATGACGAAGACAAAACGTTTTACTGGAGACTATGGCCGTGAACCTGAACGCTGCCGACTACATATATACCTTGCGCCGAACGCCATTTGCTCTCGCTCCCATCATCCACTCGTTCTATGACCACTGGGATCCGACAGAGAAGGACATCCTTCTTAGCTACCTAGTGCTGCCGCTAGTGACATACAAGCCCATGCATAATTTCTTGAACTATGCCAAGAAAAACAGCTCATTGCGCACGCTGATGCAGGAGCCAAGCCGCGTTCTTGGATTGGAGGCCAGGATCGAGGAATACAAGCCAATCACCCATGCTTCCCTGCTCATCCTTACCTCCGAGAAAAGCATCAAGGTCAATGACGACATGTCGGTGGAACCCCAAGGTAAGATCAAGGAAGAAAATGCTAATGCCCAGCTCATCAAATACGCACGAAAGCTCGCTATTGTATTTAAAGGTGAAAATGTTGTTTCTGTTTACAGGTCGTTGGGGTTGAAATCGCTATGAACTGCTATGTAAGGTATATCGGCGTCGTTGACAAAGACGACCGGATTCATGCTGTGGAGTTTACTCAGGGTCTGAACATCATTACCGGGAAGTCTTCGACAGGTAAGAGTGCTATCCTGGAGATCTTCGACTATTGCCTGGGCAGCAGCGAAGACACTATCCCTGATGGCAAGCTGACCGAGCGTGGCAAGACATTTTTCACCGTCCTGCAATTCCCTACGCTGACTTTGGTAACAGGGCGTACAGCAGCTTCCAAACGCTGCTTCTTGCGTGAAGTCACTGAGAGAGAGGCGGACAAGATTCTTGAGGTCATGGGGCGCGTCGAATACTTCTTCGATGAACGATACTATATTCACAAAGATCAGTTCTTGAAGAGCCTAGGCAAGTTCTTCGGTATCACGATGGAGAACATTGATAAAGACCCAATGTATAAGCAGGTCACAGGGGCTAAAGGTGCGACGCCGTCCGTGCGCAGCTTCCCGTCATTTATGCTGCAGCACCAGAATCTGGTTGCGAATAAGCATGCGATTTTCTACCGTTTCGACGAGAAGGTTAAACGAGACCAGGCGATCGACCACTTCAAGATTCTCATGGGGATCGTGAAGGAAGATTACTTTGATGTGTATAAAGATCTGACCGAGGCGTCCTATGAGCTTCGGCGTGTTGAGCTGAAAATACCGAAAGACGACAAAGCACGAGAGGTGGCCATCGCGAAATTCAACAGACTGCTGGATCAGTACCAAGCTCTTGCAGGAAAGCCCCTCTTCGACATGACGGCAGATGAAATTTTCCTCAAGCCCAAGGAGGCGCTTAGGCTTATGCTCGCTACCCCAGTTTACGTGGATGGTCTAGCCGACGATTACGAGAAAACCCTCAACTCCTTGCGTGACCAGAAAGCCAAGCTTGTGGCCGAACTACGCTCAGCCATTGGCCGGCTGAACCTGCTGGAACGGTCTGTCGAGCAGGTCAAGGGGATCGGCACCTCGTACGCGTCACTGACAGTCCCACGTTCCACGAGCTTTGCTCACACGTTCTGCCCCGTTTGTGAGTCGTATTCCGACATTCCCGAAGATCAGGCGAACAAACTCACTCAGGCGATTGAGTGGCTCAACACCGAGTTGAGGCTTTCCTCCTACGCCCGAGAGAGCTTGGGGCAGGAGAGTCGTGATCTGAAAAAGGAGATCAAGGAAATTCGACTGAAGCTGAAGAGCGTTCAAACCTCGCTCAAACCTTTCGAGGAGCATGATAGGCGGGTTGCAGAAGCAAGCTCGCTCGAAGATGCGCCGAAAAAGGCCAAGCTGTTACTTGAGATTGCTATAGATGAGTTCATCGAGAATCCGCCATCTGACCTCAAGAAGATGAAAGAGTATTGGGCAGAGCAGGTCAAGAAGTACCAGGAGCTTCTGGATAAGTATGACGTTGATATTGAGCTGGATCGGTTATCTCGGGATATCAACAAAAAAATGAAGGAGATCGGTCAGCGGTTCCATTTCGAGGAGACCTACAGGAAGGGCTCCCTGCGATTTGATATTAATACGTTTGACCTGTGGCACGAGAAAGAGGCGCACAAGAAAGTGTTTCTCCGCTCGATGGGCAGTGGCGCCAACTGGGTATACTCACACCTTACCCTGTTCATGGCTCTACATTACCAGTTCGCTGCCCGGGGAGACAAATGTGCAATCCCTCCCATCCTCTTTCTGGATCAACCCACTCAGGTGTACTTCCCTTCCAAAGATGAGGGCGAGGAGTTCGAAGCCGAGAATTTGCGGGCCGAGGACACCCAAGGTGTAGAACTGCATGATGACATCGATGCTGTGTCGAACATGTTCACGCAGATGGCACAATTCTGTGATGATACGGCGCGTGAGACGGGCGTGATGCCACAGATCATCGTCTGCGATCACGCCGATGGACTCAATCTCGGACAGGATTACAACTTCAAGGATTTCGTGCGAGCGAAATGGCGCCACCGTGGGTTCATTGCAGACTGACTGATCGCTATGGAGCTAATCGGTGGCTATGGAAAGTAGCCGAAAGCTCCGGATCAAGATAACAGCGGCACGTCCCGGTCTCGAACCAGTCTGTATTTCTGGCTTTCGGATTCAGAGTGGTAGTGTGCACTGCTCATCGTCCAGAAATCAGCCCGGTATTAAGCGCATTAGATTACACGGTAAAGTCTGCGGATGGCTTTTTCCCAGCGGATGGCGAGCGGGTTTTCGAATAAGTAAAAACGGGTCGTCTTTCGACCCATTTTACTGTCTAACAACCTGATTTCAGAAACGATAACTGAATCTGGATAGCCACGGGTTTAGCAGGCACATCAGTAAGCATCTTTCAACTTGGTAAAAAATACCAACTTCCGTTTTTGGCGCTTACGGGGATGAAATTTAAAGCCTCATTTAGCACTATATTAAAGCAGGAACTGTTATTAGTTATCTGTTACCCCGCTAACCTCATTCCTTTCATACCTACCTCAATCATATTTCCGTGATCATCTGCCATAACGAAGTCAGCCCACCACTGCATCATTGGGCGACGTTGCTCAAGATAGTCACTGCGATTGTAAGCACGACGTACTTCATTTTTGTCCACATGAGCCAACGCCGCTTCAATAACATCGGGCGGAAACCCCTGTTCATTAAGAGCCGTACTGGCAATAGAACGCAGTCCGTGTGAAACGAGCACCCCACTAAAACCTGCGCGTTTCAGCGATGCGTTAACAGTCTGACTGTTCATCGGCTGGTTTGGTTTGATGCGGCTGGGAAAGATAAATTCTCGATTTCCACTTAACGGCTTCATCATCTCCAGTATCGCAATTGCTTCATCTGACAATGGAACAGTATGGTCGCGGTTCATTTTCATGCGTGCTGCAGGAATCTTCCACTCTCGCGCTTCTATGTCTACTTCTTCCCAGCGAGCTTCAGCCGCTTCGGCAGGGCGG
>Ga0157366_1001131_pt1 | contig 11040 bp, 3 predicted proteins | sample AttbisABBM1_FD_113149 | JGI IMG/M metagenome (GOLD analysis project Ga0157366, IMG submission 113149) | Fungus gardens microbial communities from leaf cutter ant in Botucatu, State of São Paulo, Brazil - Atta bisphaerica ABBM1 | ecosystem: Host-associated > Fungi > Mycelium > Unclassified ...
TACGCTGATGAAGCGAGGAACATCTTGCAAGAGTTACCCCATAGTGAGGCTCGAGACATGTTGGAAATGCTTACAGACCATGTTATTGCGAGGAGAAACTAACTTGGATTCGGTTGTCAAGAGGTTGCAAAAGATCGGGTGCCTACCAACGAACGTCCTTCATTGCCATCGTCGGCAATCCCATCTCCACTACTGTCGATGGTGTAACGCCGCCATCAAAGTCAGCCATGACGTACCTTATTCTATTTTTATCATTTCTCTCATCGCAATTAGATTATTCGTATGTCTCAGGTCTCAACACATAGCCATTCAATTAACATATCCCCGAAGAGATCTTTCACGCGTTTTCGGTAGTCCAGATTGGTCACCCATATGTACCTCTGATAATTCTCCTTTATGAAAGTTCTTAGACTTCTTTTGTTTAACGCTCGATCGGACAGGCGCAAATACCAAATATCTGAATGAACGGTTCCTCTCATACTAAGTTCAATCTTTGTACCTCTTTATATTGTTTATTGAATTCTTTCACCAACTCTTTCACATTTTCTACCTTCTTTTAAGTGTTTATATTGTATACCCTTTTTATCTCATCAGATACATCAGCTTCTCTCTAATATTTTTTATTTAGTTTTTCAATTTTTCTGTTATTAATCTTTCCTAAAAGTAGTGGCTTATATTTCTTATATATAGTGTTAACCTGCTCATATTTATTACTGGATAGATTGTTACCATGGCAGGGGAGTTCAGTTTCATTCTATTAGTTAATACTATAGCCTTAACCTTATAAGGCTTTATAAACTGTTTTTTATATTTCATCTGGAACTTTGAGTTTTTTGTGCTTAGTAACACTCTATTTCCAACTTTGTATTTAACTTGTTTTGTGTTACAAATTGCCAAAGTAAACTTGTTTTTACCTTTTTTCTTTTTTCTTTTTTCTTTTTGCTTTTTTCTTTATTTTTCCTAGTTTAGTTTTTTTTCATATAGACTTAGCTTAAGAGTATGATATAATGTCATATGTGATAGTCATAAATATCACAAAGTATGATAGAAATATAACAGTTACATAATCATGTAAACTAACAAACTAGAGTATATAAAGTAGACTATCTTATAGTAGGAACTCTATTAAGTTCTTTTTAGTTAGTAGATAACTTTTTGGCAGAACTTAAAGGAAATTTAAGAGAAAAGACAATGAGTCAGCAAAGATATCAGAGTTGAAATAGGTAAAGCAAAGTTGCTAGATGTAATTCATACTAGGAGATGAAAGCTTGCAAAGTTAGCTTAGAGTTGTACAGAGTACAGAACTCTATACAAAAAGCTTGGTAATACAGACTTATCAACAACCTTGGCTTCAGCTTATGTACTATACTGCCTGTCTACTGTATAGTTACAACTTGAAATAACTTGATGAAGTCCAAAAGAGAGTTGAGTGCTGATAGTAGTGTGTTACTATTGAACACTAGTGATTGAGTTCAATGAGAATTATCTTCATCAATTATTAGACTAGTGAATTACAGTGTAACTACTAGTCTTATATATAAGTCAGATAGTTAAGAAATGTTTGGGGGTTTTAGTATATAGCTCTGAGTGGAGGTTTCAGATTTAAATATTAAAACACTAAAAGAGGTTAGAACAGGAGAACTCTACCATGGAAGACCAAATACTTGAAGAGCTAGGAAATGGTTGCATTACTGCTGCAGGAATGTGTTGAAGAGAAAATAACCATCATGAAAGACAGACTTATGTTAGATATATTGAGAAAACATCATTGCTTCAGGAAGTTGTCTTCTGAATGGGTAGATCTGGCATATGACAAAGGTTTAATAACTATAGAAGAATTCAAGTAAGAAATAAACAGAGTTATACAATGAAAACTTATAGAAGCAGAAAACCATTCATGGAATATAGATCAATAGTATGAATGAGCAGCAAATTTAGATAAACAGTAGAGAAAAAGTAAAAGGAAGAAAGCAAGACTGAGTGAAAAAAATATCTAATAGAAAAAACTAGCAATAACAGCACATTGGTAGGAGAGCTCTAGCCAAAACTATATATACTACAAGTTTAGAAACAATAAGATGAGAGTGTTCAGATATTTACAGATATGGCTTCTATAGAGAGAATACATATAGTAGTTATAAGATATCCAATCCAAGAATAATAGAAAAGATTCATACCAAGATAGAACCCCTTTGTTATGGAGGTAGATAGAGAGAGGAGCTGTTGTAACTGTGGGAGATTTGGGTATTTAGCAAGGAACCAAAGGATTATTAGAGAGAGTAGAAAAAAGAGAAAGAGAGTTGAAAAGTTCTCAACTAGGCTCTTATAACAAATTTACTATACTTAAGATAGTTGATAATGATGGAGAAGCAAAGTCAGAGAGAAAAGCAAAGAAACTAGTCCCTAAGCAATTATACAAGTAGATTTGCATCTTTGGCAAGAAAACAAGTGAGCAGATGTCTACTAGAAAAATGTGGGATCATGTAATAGACTTAAAGAAGGGATTTATACTAGGAAAAGAAAAAGTCTATCCTTTGTCTTGAAGTGAAAGAGAGAAGTTCATACAGAAGCAGTATGTTAGGTATAGTTTACACTTGAGGGAAAAAGTCTGTAAAGTTAGTCAGAGTTCAATAAGTATGAGAACTTTTCAGAAAATACAGAGTTATAGGCTTTTAGAACAACCTTGGCTTTAGCCTATATACTATACTATCTACTTGTCACTTGGTCACAACTTCAGAGGACAAAACAAAATTCAAGAGAGAGAGTACTAATAAAGTAAAGTGTGTTGTTTCAACACTGGAGTTTAATGTTAATAGTAGTGAAGACTTAAATCAAGAACTATGATCAATTATTAGTGCTATTACTACATAGTCTAGTAATTATAAACATTAAGTAAGATCAATATCTATGCCTAGCTTTAAGCTAGGCAGATATTTGATTGAAATAATCTATGGAGATACTAATTAAATATAGAATTTGAATAAATGTAAACTCTGCTGTAGAAGACTTAGTACTTATGGGATTTGGAAAAGAATAACACTACTATAGAAGATGGATTACTTATAGAGTTTAAGATAAAAATAAATCTACCATAGATAACATTTATACTCAGAGTTTAACTTTGATATAGCATAGTAGTACAAAGAGTACATTAGACTCTCTAAGTTGCCTCAGATAGCACTAGTATTCTTTGTAGAAAAGAAGGATGGTAAGAAGCATACAGTATAAAACTATAGATACTTGAATGAATAAACTATTAGAAACTATCCTTTGTCTTTGATATCAGATTTTATCTGTACATTGTTATAACCCCATCATAAGTCTAGATTAAATACTTTCTTAGTACCTATATTTTTCATAATAGAGGGGAATGAGTGGAAGGTAGTATTTACAATGCTAGAGAGGTCATTTGAGCTAATAGTAATGTTCTTTGGACTGACAAACTCACCAGCTACTTTCTAGATAATAATGAATGAAATTCTAATAAATCTGATCAATACTGGAGAGGTGGCAAGTTTCATTGATGATATAATTGAGAGAAAATGAGGAATCAAAACATAATAAAGTAATAAAAAAAGTACAAAGGAAGTCAAAAGAAAATGATTTATATGTAAAATCAGTGCTAGGCTAGCTAGCTCTCATAAAGACTGAAAATATGCATAAGTTTCTAGGACTTGTCAACTACTATCAGCAGTCCATAGATAATTTTGCCAAAATTGCTAGACTGTTACATAATCTAGTAAAGAAGAAGCAAAAGTAAGAATAAAGAGAAAGGCAAGAATAAACATTTGAAGAGAAATACAAGAGAACCTATTCTTTCATGGCTCTGCTCTTTTACATTTTCCAATTGATACATGTTTCTATGCTCTATTCTGTTATCTGTATACATCTGCTGATCTGCTTTTCTATACTCTAGATAAACTTACTAATCATAGTAGTTTTCTGTTAGGACAACTAGGCAAAGACCATAGTAATGTAGTAGAGATTATGACTTCAGAGAAATCTAAGTATATATTGTAGAGGTTAACAATCAAGTATAACCCATCTTTAGAAAACCTTAAAGAATAGAATAAGGTTTCCTGAAGAGAGGCATAGTTTTAAATATCATACCATCCATTTGTTAAATGCTAAGTCTACTTATTCTAAAGACTATCTTCTACAGTAGTGATGTCTTCTTCAATTCTAGTAAAAGCCTGTTTTTGATGACAGCCACACTTTCTGCAACATGTTACTACAACAGTAATACAATCATTCCTGAACCCTACAAGTACTTAGTCTTTTATGCTGAGATACTCTTATCAAACTTAGCCTTTTACAGTGGAGTTCCTCTATTAACCATTTTTCAGTGTTTTATTACTGAAACATCCAAGTATCTCCTATTTATCTTCCTTGTATATAAGACTAGTAATTATACTGTAATTTACTAGTCTGATAATCAAATATCCAAGTGAACTCAATTTGTAGTGTTTGATAGTAACATCTTCTTTGGACTTTGTTCTGTCTTCTGAAGCTGTGACCATATAGCAAAAATATAGCATAGCATATAAGCTGAAGCCAAGGTTGTTTTGGAAAGTTTACATTACTGAGTTCATTTTTCATACTCTATACATTTCCAAGCTAACCCCATGGGCTTTCACCTCCTAATATGAACTGTATCTAATACTATTACAATCTAGCAAAACAATCCTGAGCTAATCATCAAAATAATAGTATGCAGATGATTAGAAACTTAGGTATAAATGTTTAGAATACTACTTAAAAAGATAGTATATACTTGATAACTACTAGAAAAAGCAGATTTAGGCTTAGGCTGGAGATGAGGAAGTATAGTGGGATTGACTAAGAGTGAGGAAGTCTATAAGAAAGCTTGTAGAATTTGGTGTTGGAGAGCTCTGCTTATGTGAGTAATCTTGACAAGTCTGAAAGACTATTTAAAAGATTGGAAAAGTCAGGTTCTCTTATATCTATCCTTTCTTCAAAATTGCTACAATTTGAAGCAAGAGGAATTAACCTGAATGTTGTAGCAACCACTAGTCAAAAGACCAATAGCAATACAAGCAATAAATCTCAAGGTAAATATCAAGTGGAGATTACAAGAGAACTCAACAAGGAGTTCCTGATGTATTGCTACTCTATTTATACAATAGATACATGGTCTATGCTAGCAATAAATACCCTTACCCTAATGTCTATATATTAGCCATGAGGTGAACATGCTGTAGATATTCATCTTTATTATAAAATAAACCACTTACTTATTTGTGATATCTGAATCTTAAGTACACTCTCAGAGGTTTAGAAATGATTCAGAAGAACAATAATAATAACAATGATGATTAAAATCAATACAGATGATAAAGGATAAAAATTTATGATAATTGATGATAATTGATATTGCTAAATCTAAAGTCTAATCACAGAGGTATATATACAAAAGAGTAATAGTTTATATGCAAGCTGTTGCCATCACATGATCAAAACTCATACCTGATGGGAGCTGTCATCTGTCATAGCAGCTGTCAGGCTAATTTTAGAAAATAACTAATTATATCACTATATTAATATGCTTATATCTTTATGAATACCTATTGCTATGAGATATACCATATATCATCAGAAACAGTTTAATAAGCAATTTCCAACACAAGTTTAATCATCTAAATCCATCTAGCTGTTCATGAGGTATTAGCAAACAAAGCTTTTATAGTTACTGATGACTTGATATCTCTGTTGTTTGTTGTCACTTTTGTACATCCCACATATGTGCAGATAGCCCTCATTTTAGGCTTTCCAGCACAACTTAGTTTGTAAAAATTAGTCTACTAGTTGTAAAGATACAAGCTGAATGAAGTTTATGACAATCTTGATGTTATTTTTCTAATTTCTTCTTTCAGAGTCTAAGCCTATGACCTCATATCATGTGACATGTGACATATAGTCATGTGCCTTTTCTCATTGTCAGCAATTTATTACACAGGGTACAAGAGCAGACTGTGGTAACTACTTTATAACTATATATAAGGAGATAGATATAATATGAAGAAGGAAAACCAGAGAGAAAGAACAGAAAATGAGAAAATGAAAGAGAGAAGATACAAAATAAAACTAAGAGAAAAGAGAAAGACTATATAAGTATAGCCAATCATATAATACTATCTCTGAAAGAGAAAGCACTGCTGTTGTATATAAGGAAGAAAGTAAAGTGATCTAAGGTATCCCTTTATGAATTCCAATAGTTGTTGAATCTCTTGCATTCATGTAAGATGTGATATCTCAACTTAATAGGATAATCACCACATAGGCACTTGAACTTTTCATAAGAAAAGAATCTAAGCTAATACTCCCTAATTGTCAGGATCGAGAGAAGTGGACTTAGTTGTTCCCTATTTTCTTTCTCATTTTATTTTTATTTTCTATTTATTTTTCTATTTTCCATTTTTAGAACAAAGGGTTAGGGTTAAACCTGTGAAGACAAGAAGAAAGGCATGAAAAAATAACATTATACAATGTGTGCAACACATGTTGGCCTTAAGGTACACACATGGTCATTGAGGGTAGGCTAGAAATACTCAGCATGGACCAGGTGCCTCTAGTATATAAAGTAGACAATTCTGTACAGAGCTCTCTATCGAGTTCTCTTGTGTTACTCAATACAAGGTTACCTCTTAATCCAACTCTAAGGGTTTTGAGTTATAACACTAATGGGTGCATGATTAATAATTACTTTAGAGGCTCTAGCACAAAGCAAGTTTAAATGGCTAAAATACTTGAGCCATGTTCCACCTTTGGAATAAGTCAGTTCAGGTAGTTTATCTTCATCATCAAGTAACTTCAGAAAGTTATACTCTTTGTCATCTAATGCTTGGAAGGTCATTTTCCAATAGTTAATAAGGTTATTACATTTCATTTTCTTGCTAAAATCCCATGACAGTTTCCATGAAAGAGTTAGAAAAGGACAGAATTTTTTGGTTTCCCTATCAATGACTTTGTGAAGAATCCAATTACTATGACTTAGGCATTTCCAGTATTCAATAGTATTGTCAGAATTGGAGTTGAAAAATCTCCCAAGTTCTTGCAATATAGCAGCCATATGGATTTGAAAGAGATGTAATGAATAATCAAAAATCTTCTTTGCTAAATGGATAAAGTCAGTGATGATGACAATTTTACTAATGCCTTAAATGTTTGTAGCTTGATTGATGTCATATCTAATGGCAAAGAGTTTGGCTTCAGTTGTTGTGATGTTAACTATGTAATGAATAGTCTTAATGACTTGCTTGTTTTGAATGTGGATATGAGTTATTGATGTGACAATGTGATTTTTAATGCTTGTATTAGCTATAACTAGAGCAATTAAGAAATTGAGTGAGTTATGTGCCTCTTTATTATCATAGAAAATAAGAAAAAGAAAAAAAATATTAAATCAAGAAAAATAGATAAAAATAAAAGAAAAATATTAGTGTCCAGACATACTATAACACTGAACTTAATTCTTTTGAATTTAAATATCTGTATAGACTGCAGGGTATGAAGATTTGATAGTGAAACTCCACTACTTTCCTCAATACAAAAATATCAGATGTATTTTTTCTAAGAGTTTGTTTCTAAACCAAAATCTTACTATTTGGGGAGATACTAATACTACTAGCAATGTCAATAGCTATTTAAGACTTGCTCTACTTTCCATTCTTTCTCTTTATCTATAATAATGAAGACTAGCAATGGCAGTATATATTGATCTAGTATTAAGTTTTTAAGAACAGTAGTGAGCTTGACTATATTGAATACCAGATACAATTTTTTTATGAAAAGAGATAACTTCAATCTGTATAACATTGGACCTACTTATTTCTTAATACTATATGGTTCTAAATATTAATATACTAACTTATCCAATAAACATATGATGTCAATGTCTATAAAGTCTAAATACATCTTTTATTTTATTTTCTTATTTTATTTTATTATATTTTTAAGTTTCTTTTTCTTTTTTCTTTATTTTAAACTTAGGTAAAGAAGTGTGATGGAAGTGTGACATATATCACAGGTTGGTCACATTTGTCACAATCACATGATTATATAACAGAAGAGAAGGATATAAAAGATTTTAAATAATATTATAATTCAAACCTCAAGTTATTAAGGTAAGAAAAGAATCTTATATTAGGTAATATAAGAGAACTTGGTGGAGTTTCTAAGTACAATCTGTCTACCTTATATACACTGGGCTAATAGTCTATGCTATACTAACCTAGCCTACTAAAGAGCATATATAATATATTGTATAACATTATTATCTAGGATTTTCTATGATATTCTGTGTGATACATGATTGTGTGACTGTGACTTGTGACTGTGTCATGTGACATATGACTGATATATAACATCATACTAACTCTTAACTCTAAATCCAAAAATAAAAAATAAATTGAAATAAAAATGAAAATATAAAATGAAATGAAAATAAAATAAGTTTATCATCTTCAATTCTGACAGGTAACATTATACAGCATGGCAATAACATATTAGCATTATAAAAAGTGCATAGACTTTAGAGTAGATTAGTTGTAGTATATACACAGACTATAGTCTGAAGTATATAAGATAGTCTATCTTATACTAGAAACTCTATCAAGTTCTCTTGTGTTACTCAATACAAAAGTTGTCTTTTAACCTATTTAGAAGTATTAGTAAGAAGACTTGATATTCTTAGATAATGCCTCAGGCTCTCTTGAGTTGGTATCCACTCAAGAGATGATGTGATAGCTATCAAACAAACTAAATCTCAGAAAATGAAGTCTTTAGAGACATGAAATACTATAGAATTTGCAAAAGACTAGCTATAAAGAATAGACACTTGTGAGTACAATCAGAATAGCTACAAACATTTGAATAGTAGAATAAGACAGAAACATGAGTGATTAGAAGTTGCAGAACCTAGAAATAGGCTCATAAGTAGAAGCAGCTAGTTAAAATAACCAAAGAAAAAGAAAATCAATATTTGTGAGCAGGAAAAGGCTATTAGACCAGTATAGAAAATAAAGAGAAGACTATGTGCTTCTAAGACTTTAGAAGATCTTTTCAATTGTTTTAGGTTATATTCTCTGCTTTCATTTCTTGTATTTTTAGACTAATATATAAGCTACAAGTAAAGGGAAGCAGAAAAAAGAACCTTTATCTAAATTCTCTCACTTGTGAGCAGTTTAATTGCTATTTCTCAAGTGAGTATTATTAGTACCTAGCTTTTACTTTTGAACAAGTTTTGTAGAGTTCTAGCAGTCTAGAAAAGACTAGCAAGATAAGTATTAGTTGGTATTATTAGTTGTAAGGTTTGACTTGAAAAGTATCTTTGGAATAGATAGTATTGTTGTAGACTCTTAAGGAGCTATGTAATCTATCTACTAGATTTTCTAAGAGAGCTTGTTAGACAGTATGAGATTTTGTCAGATATAGTTTACACTAGGAAATGAAAGTCCACAGAGTTGGCTTAGAGATGTATAAAGTATAGAAATTCTATATGATAAGTATAGTAATGCAAACTTCCCAAAACAACCTTGGCTTTAGCTTATATACTGTGCTGTCTGTTTGCCACATGGTTACAACTTTAAAAGATAAATAAAGTTTGAAGAAGATTGAGTGCTAATGATAATATATTGCTATTGAATATCAAAAATTGAGTTTACTTGGATATTTGATTATCAGACTAACAATTTACAATGTAACTACTAGTCTTATATACAAATATGATATATAGGAGATGTTTGAGGGTTTTAGAGTACAGCTCCAAGTGGAATTTTCAGTGATGAGACACTGAAAGAGATTAGATGTTATGAACTTAGGCTTAAAAGTAAGAGTGAAAGAACAACCTTATATTAGATAACACAAGAGAACTTGATGAATTTTCTAAGTACAATCTATCAAACTTATATATGCTGGGCTCATAATCTATATTATACTAAATTTAGCCTACTTTAAAGAACATGTATTTGTCTTAAGGTCAATATATGTAATACATGTTATATAACATTATTATTCTAAGACCTTCTATAATGTTTTTTTGTGACATATGATCATGTGACCATGATTTGTGACTGTGTCATATGACAGATATATAATATTGTGTCACATTGTGTAACAGTTTGTAACAGTTATGTTTGATGTTGTGCTGACTCTTAACCTTAGGTTTAAAAATAAGAAAATAAAAAGATATAAAAAGATATAAAAATGAATCAAGTCTACTATCTTCAATTCTGATATCAAACAGGAAAACTCCACTGTAGATAACTGGGTTTGATAAGAGTACTTTTGTTGTAGAAGACCAAGTATTCAAAGAGCTTAGAGTTATTATATTACTACTACAAGAATGTGTTGCAGGAAAAATAGCTATCATAAAAGATAGACTTCTACTAGGATTTGAAGAAGATATCACTACAATAGAGAACAGTCTTTAGAATGGATAGACTTGGCATATGATAAGTTCACTGTTTAGAAGTATATTAGCAAGGGAACATGTTTGTGAGTAGATGTTATTTATATATTCTTTTTAACATCCTTTCTAACAATATTCTTTTGTATTCACAAAAGCTCTTTTAGAAGTTTTGTATATTTTATTTTCATCTCTTTTCTTAATTTCTAATACTAATATCATCATCTTTAAATTCTTTAACATACAGTCAAGAGCTAGTACTACATGGTTCTTGTTGTATCCTAGCTTAATATATTTTCTGCTTAACTTCTGTCAATAGATTATAGTCTTAACTTCTTCCAGTGTAGACTTTATATATTCTATGAACTGTAATACTATTTTTAGCTTTGACTTCTTTTGATGTGGTTTAAAGCTGAAATTCAGCCAAGAGAAGAAGATCATACTAGTTATCTTGTCATTTACTTACAAAGTGTTATGGATCAAGACTTAATGTGTTAAGTCAAGAAACAACTCTTGTATTGAGTAACACAAGAGAACTCGATAGAGTTCCAAGTACAGAGTAGTCTACCTTATATACTAATCCTCATGGTCCGTGCTAATTACTGTGCACCCTA
>Ga0157366_1001132_pt1 | contig 11038 bp, 5 predicted proteins | sample AttbisABBM1_FD_113149 | JGI IMG/M metagenome (GOLD analysis project Ga0157366, IMG submission 113149) | Fungus gardens microbial communities from leaf cutter ant in Botucatu, State of São Paulo, Brazil - Atta bisphaerica ABBM1 | ecosystem: Host-associated > Fungi > Mycelium > Unclassified ...
CAAACAGCCTCTCCAATACTGTTGAAATCCTCAAGTTCATTAGACTTAACCAGATCAACTTGTTTGTTAGCAATGTATTTGGCCATGAAATTCAATGAATCCTTGATGTTCTTAGTATCCGATGCCAGGTATTCCACCGAACCGTGTAACGAAATAGGGTGGAAGCTGCCATCCCACAGATCGGGTTCCGTAGGAGCATTCGGGTCATACGGAAGTTGAATGTTGATGACGGTGTCGTCAACACGAGGAGAAGCCTCAGTGGGGTGCGTGGCAAGGGCGTGAGGAGGGCTCGAGGCAGGGCGCTCAATTATAACACGTTTGTTCAACGTGTTTCTGTTGGGGTCAGTCGCCATACTGACTCGAATTGCCTTCTCCTGAGATGTCTCATAGGACAACCTAGGGGAATCATCCTCCATATCAATGTCAACATTCATAGCGTTGTTGAGTTCCATTCTTTCATGGTACGCAACAGATGATTTGGTTGAGGACAAAGACGATGCCCTAGAAGTCTGTGTTTTAGGCGAAGAGGTTCTACCTCTCACCTCGTCGTAGTTGTCTGAGATATTTCCCAGAAGAATGTCCATCCCTGTGTTAGTTGAAAGTGACACAGTTGGTAAGTTGAAGGCTTGTTGAGAATGCGTATTTGAAGAAGAAGAAAGGAATTTATTCCCTAGGTCTCTTACGGGCGCTACCATACGAGATGGTGGTACAAGAGAAAGAAGGGGGTTTGGAGGTTAGTCGCGGTCTGCCCACGTGCTCCGCGTAATAAATTGTTGATATAAAAATAAAAAGATTATTCAATCATGATAATAATAGCAAATGGTCAATCGAGATCATACAAAACCAAACAAGAATTAGATTCCAAAAATTAGATTCCTATGGTATTCCGCTAGCATGACGCAAAAAATCACTGCTTCTCTTGGACGATCCGATCGTCCCTCCTTTCCCCGAACCCTGAGCGATGTCAACATGCCTATGCTGCCGTTCGCAGCTGCTTCGCTCAGTGGAGATATCCCTGAGGCAGTTGACGGAGTTCTAGAACTTGTAGATGGATCTGCCTATCGTGGCATCTCATTTGGCGCAGAAAAGAGTATATCTGGCGAATGTGTATTTCAAACAGGTTTTGTTCCCGAACCATTATTCAGTTGATGTTGTTACTCACCATGGTGGTCATCGCAGGCATGGTTGGATACACGGAGTCTCTCACAGACCCTTCCTACGAGGGCCAGATTCTTGTCCTTACTTACCCACTTGTCGGCAATTATGGTGTTCCTGAACGTCCGTCATCCTTGGATGACCTGCCCACTGAGTTCGAGTCTTTACGCATCCACGTTGCCGCTTTAATCGTTGGTTATTACTCTCAGGATTACAGCCATTTCCTTGCCAAGTCCTCACTCTCCGCATGGTTAAAGGAAAATGGGATTCCTGCTCTTCATGGCCTAGACACGCGTGCATTAACAAAAAGGATTCGCGACAAAGGCACCCTGCTTGGCAAAGTCTTGATTCGTTCGGGAGAGTCCCGGTTCGGCAAGCGCAGCGGAATTTCTCCCACCTCTATTTCTCGTAGTCCTTCAATCCCTCCAACACCTTATACCTGGCGTGAGGATTATATAGATATCCCTTTCTCTGATCCCAACCAGAAAAACCTCGTCGCTCTTGTCTCCATCTCTGCTTCTCGCTTATACAAACCGACGTGCACACCTCGTTTCCATCCATCTGGTCGAATTTTGCGCATTATAGCTATCGACGTCGGCATGAAGTACAACCAAATTCGGTGTTTTATCAAACGAGGCGTGGAACTCAAGGTTGTCCCTTGGAACTACGATTTCCTCTCCGATGCAGAGCCTTATGATGGTATCTTTGTATCCAATGGCCCTGGTGATCCGACCATGGTGACAGAGACCATTTATAATTTGTCAAAGGCTATGGAACAGGGAGACCGGCCCATTTTTGGCATTTGCCTTGGACATCAGTTGATTGCACTGGCTGCTGGGGCGAAGACCTCAAAGATGAAGTACGGAAATCGTGGTCATAATATTCCTTGTACGGACGCACTCTCCGGTCGCTGTTACATTACCAGTCAGAATCATGGTTTTCAGGTCGACTCTGCATCTCTTCCCGCGAGGTGGAAAGAGCTTTTTAAGAATGCCAATGATGGTAGTAACGAAGGTATCTATTGTGAAGACAAACCGTTCTTCTCTGTCCAATTTCACCCAGAATCTGCCCCTGGACCTCGTGACACCGAGTTCCTCTTTGATGTCTTCCTTCGAAATGTAGAAGATTGCGTGAAAATGAATTCACCTGTTCCCGTCCAAATGCATGAGGGAGAGGGGGAGGATAATGACAGGCAGGTTCCTTGTGCGAAGGTTTCTAAGGTTGTCATTCTCGGATCTGGTGGCTTGTCCATCGGGCAGGCTGGAGAATTTGACTACTCTGGTTCGCAAGCCATCAAAGCTCTGAAAGAAGAAGGCATTTACACCATCCTCATCAATCCCAATATTGCAACCATCGCTACCTCTAAGGGTTTGGCGGATAAAGTATACTTTCTTCCCGTCACCCCGGAGTTCGTTCGAAAAGTTATCAAGTATGAAAATCCGGATGGTATTTACGTCACATTTGGTGGTCAGACCGCTCTCAACGTTGGTGTCAAGTTGAAGAACGAGTTCGCTCAGCTTGGTGTCCAGGTCCTGGGGACACCAATTGATACGATTATCACGACGGAGGACAGGCAACTGTTTGCTAGTGCCATGGAGGAGATTGGAGAGAGGTGTGCCCAGAGTTCAACAGCGACAAATGCCGAGGAGGCAGTCAGCGCAGCAAAGGAAATTGGTTTTCCTGTCATTGTGAGGGCTGCTTACGCTCTTGGAGGACTTGGATCTGGTTTTGCACAGGATGAGGCACAGCTTCGTGCTCTTTGTGCGAAAGCGTTTGCAACAAGCCCTCAAGTTCTTGTGGAGAAGAGCATGAAGGGATGGAAAGAAATTGAATACGAAGTCGTCCGTGACTGCAGAGACAACTGTATCACGGTCTGTAACATGGAGGTGGGCGTCCTTCCTATTTTAGTGTGTCTACGCTTCAATGTCCCTAGAACTTCGACCCCCTTGGAATCCATACTGGTGATTCCGTTGTTGTCGCACCTTCTCAAACGCTCTCCGATACCGATTACAATATGCTTCGCACCACGGCTATCAACGTCATTCGTCACCTGGGTGTTGTTGGTGAATGCAACATCCAATATGCACTCAACCCCACTTCCTGCGAGTATTGTATCATAGAGGTGCGTCGATATCTTCCAGTCATGCAAGGGGTACTGAAGTCATTTAAAGGTTAACGCACGCCTCTCTCGTTCTTCAGCTCTAGCTTCTAAGGCGACGGGTTATCCTCTCGCTTTTATTGCTGCGAAACTTGGTCTTGGTATTCCTTTGAATGAAATCAAAAACTCGGTAACTAAGGTGACTAGTGCTTGTTTTGAGCCCAGTTTGGACTACTGTGTCGTCAAAATCCCGCGCTGGGACCTCAAGAAGTTCAGCCGCGTCAGCAGGCTTCTGAGCAGTAGCATGAAGAGCGTCGGTGAAGTAATGAGTATTGGAAGGACATTTGAGGAAACAATTCAGAAGGCCATTCGGGCGATTGATGATCAGTTCCTTGGGTTTGCCAAGGTGTGTTATAGTATGTATAATGTTTTTTGGTGGAGCCTGAAAACATTGTAGAATGAATACGTCGAAAACATCGATGAGGAGCTGGTCAATCCGACGGACAAGCGCATCTTCGCAATTTCCACTGCATTCCATCGTGGTTATAGCATTGAAAAAATTCATCAGATGTCTAACATTGACAGGTGGTTCTTGACGAAGCTCAGTTACATCTTTGAAATGGAAAAGCACCTATAGTGAGTCCGGCTTTGATACATTACACAATTACTGAGATTCCGTTGAGTGAATTTAATGTCTCTAACATTCCGTCAGCTACCTTGCACCGGGCCAAGCAGCTCGGCTTCTCTGATCGTCAACTTGCTGACTGTATGGGTTCTACCGAATTAGCCGTCCGTAGGTTGCGACAAGAAACTGGCATCGCACCTTTCATCAAGCAAATCGATACTGTTGCTGCTGAATTTCCTGCCTTCACTAACTATCTCTATACCACCTACAATGCTGTTGAGCATGATGTCAAGTTTGAGGATCGTGGGGTCATTGTTCTTGGTTCTGGAGTCTATCGGATCGGTTCTTCAGTTGAGTTCGATTGGTGTGCTGTCCGGGCCATTCGAACGCTTCGTGAACAAGGTCTTCCTACCGTCATGGTTAATTACAACCCCGAAACTGTTAGTACAGACTATGATGAAGCCGACCGCCTCTACTTCGAGAACATCAGTTTGGAAACTATACTTGATATATATGATACCGAACACTCACGTGGGGTCATCTTGTCCATGGGTGGACAGACCCCCAACAACATTGCCCTTCCACTCTTCCGACAGAACGTCAAGATCTACGGTACCTCACCAGAGATGATCGATACAGCAGAGAATCGCTACAAGTTCTCTCGCCTGTTAGATGAGATTAATGTCGACCAGCCTCTATGGAAGGAGCTGACCAGCTTCGAAGAAGCTAACACTTTCTGCGATAAGGTCGGTTATCCAGTGCTCGTTCGCCCATCTTATGTCTTGTCTGGTGCCGCTATGAACGTTGTCTCTACTCGCGATGATTTGGCAAACTATCTCACTAAAGCTGCCGAGGTCTCGCGAGATCATCCTGTCGTCATTTCTAAGTACATCGAGCAAGCCAAGGAGATTGAGATGGATGCTGTTGCGAAGGATGGGAAGATGATCATGCATTACATCTCTGAACACGTCGAAAATGCGGGTGTTCACTCTGGTGATGCGACTCTCATTCACCCTCCCCAAGATTTAGACCCACAGACGGTTCGTCAGATCGAGGAAGCCACCGCCAAGATCGGTAATGCTCTCAACGTCACTGGTCCTTTCAATATCCAGTTCATTGCGAAAAATAATGAGATCAAGGTCATTGAGTGTAATCTTCGTGCCGCTCGTTCCTTCCCCTTCGTGTCCAAGGTCACTGGTATTGATGCTATCGAGATGGCAACCAAGGTCATGCTTGGATTGCCTGTTGACCCATATCCCGATGCCGGTCTCCCCTCCGACTACGTTGGTGTCAAGGTTCCACAATTTAGTTTCAGTCGATTATCAGGAGCAGATCCGGTCCTAGGTGTCGAAATGGCTTCGACTGGTGAAGTTGCTTGTTTTGGTCATGACAAATATGAGGCATATTTGAAGGCGCTGATCTCCACCGGTATTGTGTTACCGAAGGAGAATATATTATTCTCTATTGGAAGCTACAGAGAGAAACTAGAGCTGCTACCCTCTGTACAGAAACTCAGTACAGCTGGGTATAACATATTTGCTACCTCAGGCACCGCAGACTTTTTGACAGAACATGGCGTTCCTTGCAAGGTGAGTGTTCTTGATGACTAGGATGCACATTGACCCGATATTGATTTTCTCAGTATCTTGATACCCTCGGAGAGAACGATCGTCCTCAGGAAAAGTCAGAATATTCTTTGACCCAACATCTTTCCAATAATCTCATTGACATGTACATCAACCTGCCTTCAAAGAACCATTACCGTCGTCCTGCTAGCTATGCAAGCAAAGGGTATCACACTCGTCGCATGGCCATCGACTATGCAGTCCCGCTTATCACTAATGTCAAAAATGCCAAGATGCTAGCGGAGGCGCTTGTTCGCAAGTCATCCCTGGACGTCTCGTCCATTGACTCCAAGAACTCGTATCTTACATACAGCTTCCCGGGCTTGGTTAATATCGCCGCATTCGTTCCCAACTTGACTGCTGCTGGCAATCAAGAATGGTCTAACGTGACGGAAGCGTCCGTCGCCGCTGGCTTCACTACAGCTATCATACTACCGATCGGATCTGACAACATGGTATCGGATCGTCGTACATTTGAGCAGGTTCGATCGAATATTTCGAGCAGTGCTCACTGTAATTATGCCCTTGGAGTTACAGCAACTGCCGCCAATGCTCAAGCGTTGAACGATGAGATTTACTTACAGACGAAAGCGCTCTTTATTCCCGCTCATACCCCGCTGTCCGCCGTCGCTGCCCATTTTACAGCATGGCCTTTGGAGAAGACCATAATTACCAATGCTAAAGGATCCGACCTTGCTTCAATTCTCTTGCTGGCCAGCCTCCATAGCCGAAGCATTCATGTGACCGACGTCCAGACCAATGATGACCTCCTGCTAATCACATTGAGCAAAGCCAAACATCTGAAAGTTACATGTGATGTTTCGGTCTACTCTCTCTTCTATTCCAGAGAAGTCTTCCCTTCAACCACTGCGCTCCCTACCATGGCAGAACAGAAGGCTTTGTGGCAACACCTCGACAAAATTGATGCATTCTCGGTAGGAACTACGCCGTCTCGATTAGCTATCGATACTGGTAAGGTGTTCTCACCAACAGCCGGACTCGAAGAGGTTCTTCCACTCTTACTCACAGCGGTGATCGAGGGCCGCCTTAGTATCGAGGACATTCGAACCCGCCTTCACGACAACCCTGTTCACATCTTCAACGTGCCTGAGCAGACGAACACCCATGTGGAGGTTGTTCTGGGTCGTAAGGTTCCCTTCAGGAGTCGCACCGGGTCCTGGTCACCGCTCGGCTCTCAACTGGTTGCTGGTGTTATCCATCGCGTCATGGTTCAGAATCAGACGGTGTATGTTGATGGTACCATTCTTTCCTCGCCAGTCGGTCGTGACATATCGGCAACCATCGTATCTCACGTACTTCCCAAGGAAATCGTTGCTGAGCCTCTTCCTGCAGTTGCCGCGGCATCCCAATTATCTTCCAGTCAACCTCAAAGTCTGCAGGCCCCGCAAACCGGCCATATCTCTATGAGTTCCACCCCCCATCCCTCCTTCCATCGTCGCCACATTCTCTCCGTTAGACAACTCACTCATCGCGACTTGCACGATCTGTTCTCCCTTGCCCATGAGATGCGTCTTCAAGTTGAGCGTAACGGTGTCCTTGATATCTTGAAAGGCAAGGTTCTTTGTACTGCATTCTACGAACCTTCAACTCGGACCAGCTCCTCGTTTGAGGCTGCAATGAAGCGTTGTGGAGGAGAGGTTGTTCCCATCACTATCGATAAGTCTTCTGTGGTCAAAGGAGAAAGCCTTCCTGATACCATTAGGACTTTATCGTGTTATGGAGATGCTATTGTTCTTCGCCATCCCGACATTGGAAGTGCACAAACGGCGGCTAAGTTTTCTTCTGTCCCAGTGATTAACGCTGGAGATGGTATTGGTGAACATCCCACTCAGGCCTTACTCGACGTTTATACTATCCGTTCAGAGTTGGGCACGGTCAATGGTCGCACTATCACCCTTCTTGGTGATCTCAAAAACGGTCGTACGGTTCACAGTCTTGTCACCCTCCTTTGTTTGTATTCCGTCCGATTGAACTTCGTTGCGCCTCCCTCTCTCGCCATGCCCCATGCTGTCGTGTCTGCAGCACGCAAGGCTGGAATTTCTATCACTATTTGCGAATCCCTGGATGAGGTCCTTTCACAAACTGATGTCTTGTATGTGACTAGGGTGCAGAAAGAGAGATTTGAGAATGAGCAGGAGTGGTTACACGTCAGAGATGCTTATAGGGTGGATCATGCAGTTCTTTCAAGGGCTAAGGAGGATATGATTGTCATGCATCCTCTTCCCCGCGTAAACGGTACGTCTGATATGTAGTTAAATGAGCTGAGGTTCATTGCTCGTCGTACAGAAATTGATCCTGAGGTTGATTTTGATTCAAGACGGGCTGTTTATTTCCGCCAGATGCGCTACGGCCTTTTTGTGAGTCACTATTTCATCGAGACGATGGTTTCCATCCTCAAATTTACTTCTCAGATCCGCATGGCTCTACTTGCCAGCGTTATGGCATAATGGCAGCCACATGTCCTTGATCTAGCATTGCTAATTTTGGGTAGATGTAACATGTGCTTATTGTATTCATCTTATTGTCAAGTCACAAATACAGAAAGTGACTAATAAAATTGTTAAATACAAATTTTAAACAAATTCTAAATATGGGCAAAATCAATTCTATTGTTAAGCATGGTTTACACTTTAAGCAGAGATCTGTAGACACTGCATGTAAGAAGTACAGATCAAGTAAAAGAGCTTACTACAGTAGGTGTATATAATGGTCTTGTTTGCAACTTATGAATTGTGTTGGAAGAATGTCAAAGTCTAATCTCTAAGTCTAAGTGTTGACATCTTCCATAGTAGATCACTCACATCAATTACCGTGAGTACTTTGTCTTCCACAGCAATGTTTATTTCTATTTAAAATATAGATCTTATTCAAAGTAGAGAGTTCTTCAGTAATCTTAAACTATCTCTAACAATGTATCCAAATATCATAGATATTATCCAAGTCTTTAAGAATTGTTAAATATACTGTAAATCTTCAGTCTGATAATCAACTAACCTTGGCACTAAACTCCAGTGTTAATGGCGACACACTCAAATCTCTATCAATACTCAATCTCTCAAACTTCATTCTCATTATCTGAGATTGCAAGCAACAAGTAGTAGTAGAGTATATAAGCTGAAACCAAGGTTATTTGCAAGGTCCACACTCTATATTTTTTACATCCTTGAATACTAAGTTCATCTGATATCTGTTTCTGAAAGAGCTATATTCATTACTAGTACCAAGTGTATGGTGAAAGACTATTTGGAACTCCTAGAGTTGGCAGGTCACAATGTTGTAATAAAATTTGTAGATTTGGTATTCAAGACTAGATATTTCATCCCAACTCATACTACTATTGTGGTGAAGGGCACTGTGTGGCTCTTTCTACATCATGTCTGGAAGTCTCATAACCTTTCTACTTGTGTTATCTCTAACCACAGACCTTAGTATATTACTCCTTTCACAAGTGAACTCTATCATATACTTGGAATTGAAGTTATATCCTTGACCACATTATATCTTCAATCAAATAGACAAATAGAGTAGGTTAACTAAGAACTTGACTAGTATTTCTAGCTATTTATAAATGAGAGGCCAAGTGAATGATTTCTTGCTCTTAGTAGAGTTCCAGCACAATAACCATATACATATATTCACCTAGCAATTTCTATTTCTGCTCAATACTGGCCATTTTTTGAGAATGGGATTTGAGCCACACCAACAGGAGTCAAAGATAGAAAACATTATAAGGTTTATAAAGTATATGAAGGCCATACTAAAAGAGGCAAAATCTACAATCTAGAAGTCACAAGATAATAGCTAAATATTATAATCAGTGATGTATTCTATCATTATCTTCTATACCAGTGATCAATGCCATGGAAACTTATACTACCTGTTTCTCTACCAAGCTTCTATACTGCTATCTTGGTCCTTACATAGCAGAGAAAAGAGTTGGGCTTATATTATACCATCTGAAGCTCTTGCTAGCACTACAAAGATTGTATCTTGTTTTCAATGTTATTAAACTAATCACCACTCTCAAAGATTCAATATCTGGTAGACATCCTTGTTATAAGACAAAGAAGTGTAGGAAGATATTTCCTTATATATTAGTGGAAAAACATTATTTTATTAATCTACAGCAAGAGAGAGAAGGCATGTGACATGGAAGTCACATGATATTATGTCATAAGGCCTAGAGTGGTCTAGAAGGGCTTAAAAAGGTCTATGGTTTAGAAGAGTCTAGAGAAGTTGGGAAGAGTCTGGACAATGACGTCAAGGAGTATGTTAACCACATTGCTACCTCATGGTGTACACATGGTGTACTCATGGATAGCACATGGACTTTAGGGTAGAATGCACAGTAGAAGTGTAGTTATAGCATGGATCACATGTAATAGTATATATAGGATAGCAATTCAGTAGAGACTTCTTATCGAGTTCTCTTGTGGTTCCTACTTGATATCTTACTGAGAGATTTACTGCCTTGTGTGATTATTGGTCTTTGTGACTAGTGGTTGTCACAACAATCCTAACCTTCTGCCAGATTCTATGATCATTGATAGAGAGAAAGAATGGGAGATCAAAAAGATTCTGGATAGCTACTAGTATTGTAAGAAGTACTAATACTTGATCAAGTAAAAAGGCTTTAGTTTAGCTTAAGAAAATGCATCAAACATGTTTATACTAAATTGAGTAGCTAAGTTTTACTACTTCAATCTCCAAGCTTTGTGGTTTATTCAAGCAAGTGAGTTCTATACTATTAATTTCAAACCTGTACCATTTGCTTCAAATTATAACAATCTAGAAGAGAGACTAGATGTGAGACTCAACTCTTTTATATCTCAGCTCTGGAATCCTATTGCAAGCTTGCAATGCTGACCTGACTCTTTCAGACTCTGAACCTTGCAGATTTTACCATACTCATACTTTGTACCCTATCTACTACTATCATTACTTTTGTAATTATTATTATTTTCTAGTTATCTCAGTACTGTTTCACTAGATTAGAATAAACTGTAAAGTACTTATAATAGCTGTTGTCTTTAGGAAACCTTATTCTGTTCTCTTAGGTTTCTTCTTAAGGTATGTTTTATCCTATCTTTTAAGTAGATAACATAACCTTAGGTTTCTTCTGAAAATTATTAACTCTGCATACCTTGCAAATATAGAAGACTGAGTACTCACAGAATTTTGAAGTGAATAATTCTGCCATGGTGTTATGATCTTAATCCTTAGGATTGGATATAAGAACAACTCTTGTATTAGAGAAACGCAAGAGAACTCGATAGAGAACTCTTCTACAAACTAGTCTACCTTATATAGTCCTACAGATGGTCCATGCTAAGCACTGTGCACCCTACCCTAAACAACCATGTGTAGTCCATGAGGTCAATATGTGGTGTCTATGTTATATGATGTCATTTGTTCTCAAGTCTTCTACTAAATTTTCCCAAGTCTTGTGATCTATCTTGTGACTATGCTATCAGGTAACTGATGTGACAGCATGACCAATCAACCCTAACCCTA
>Ga0157366_1001142_pt1 | contig 10973 bp, 17 predicted proteins | sample AttbisABBM1_FD_113149 | JGI IMG/M metagenome (GOLD analysis project Ga0157366, IMG submission 113149) | Fungus gardens microbial communities from leaf cutter ant in Botucatu, State of São Paulo, Brazil - Atta bisphaerica ABBM1 | ecosystem: Host-associated > Fungi > Mycelium > Unclassified ...
GAGCTTGGTTGGGGAGGATAATTGCATTTAGAATTGTGACAGGGAACGGCCCGATCTCCTCGCCCACACGTGCTCTCGCCTTTTGACTTGGCTTTCCATAACTCTCTTTCTAAGCAACCACCATCTCACCATGGCCAAGGGTGAAGGTCTGCCTACTATGCTGCCCGCCTCCAAGAAGAAACGCTCAGACGATGATCCACTCCCACCTGATGTCGGCCAGAAACCAATCCAACTTCAACGCCGTCGTGTCTGGCGAGCATGCGAAAGTTGTCGGTATGTTATAAATTCATCCCCTACGCATCATCTACATCCCACTATCTCTAGGCGCAAGAAGATCAAATGTGACGGGTGTGAGCCCACTTGCTCGCAATGCACCTCTTCTGGATCCCAATGTACCTGGCTTCAGACCAAGGATCGTGCTGCCCTCAGTCGACAGTATGTCATCGACTCTCCGTATTTCTACCTGACCGCTCATCATGCATTGTCTCAAGCTACGTGCAGGAGCTCGAGGCTCGCCTGATGCACATGGAATCACTATTTACTCAAATAGCCCCTGTGCTCGAACAACTGGGCCCTTCAGCTGATGGAACTCCTATATCCTCTGTAGCCCCACCAGGCAGCGTGTCAGCAGACAAGATTGCCCCTGCCGTCCCTACCGCATTACTCTCACTCACATCCAAAGGACACCAGCAATCATTTGAGCCATCTACTTCAAACACCGTCAAGACGGAAGAAGATGTTACAGAGTCCTTTGGAGAGCTTGCGCTGGATGAATACGGCCATATGAGATGGATAGGGGGCTCATCGACAATGTCCCTCATCCAGTCCTTCAAAGCACTCGTATCGTCCCCCCTGCACCGAATCTCCCCAATGGAGGAGGATCCTCATGCACCTGGTCCGAGTGTGAATAAGCTTTATTTTCCCGCCGCCGTCTTCTTCGGTAAGATTCGTGCTCTCCCTGGCCCTGAGGATGTGGAGTATCCAGTGCGAGACCTCGCAGATAAGCTTGTCAGCGTACCTCTCCCCCTCACCTCGGCAGACGTTAACCATCGCGTCATATTTTAGGTGGAAGCATATTTCGCAAAATTCCACTTCTTGATGCCTGTGATCGACAAGCCTTCCTTTTTACAGAAATACCAAAAGCTCATGGACAATACGCATGATCACGTCCTCGCCCGCTCAGAAACCGCTTTTCTCTCGCTCGTGTTTGCTGTCTTTGCTTGCGCCGCAAATCTGGTTCAGGACCCTCGCCTGGCGACTTCCGATCGCAATGATGATGGTGGTATGGGGATGGTCTACTACGAGCGGTGCGCTTGGTCCCCGATAATCAAAAGCGACGTTATCTCCTGACCTCGCTATCCAGTGCGCTTATACTTCAATACATCAGCCATCCTAATATTCAAATCTTCCATGTGCAATGCTTCACACTCTTGTCATCCTTTTTGTGCTCTATAAATTGTCTACCCCAAGCATGGATTCTGCTGGGGCAGGCTGTGCGCACTGGGCAGGACTTGGGGCTACATGTAGGTGCCTTTGAGGCCACGTTCTGGAAGTATAAAGACAAACTGACGAATGGATCGCTCCCAGCGTTCACCACGTCGGCTTCTCGTAACTTCCATTGAGAAAGAGACGCGCCGCAAGACCTGGTGGAGTGTGTACATACTTGATCGTATGCTGGCTTTGGCTTTGGGACGCCCACTCGGCATCAATGATTCTGACTGTGATGTCGAAATGCCTGTGGAAGTCATTGATGAATATCTTCCGGTTTATTTCTCGGGCGCCCCGATAACGCAACGTCAACCCTCTCTTATGTGCGGCATTGTTCATATGATCAAGTTATATGAAATTGCGGGCCGACTGTTACGCCAAGTCTATGCTATTGAAAATTGCAAGGACAATTTGGAATCAGAACGAAGAGTAGAGCTTCAGAAGTCAGTAGAGGCACTCGACAACGAACTCCAGAAATGGTGCGATGATTTACAGCCTGCCTTCAAATCACAGTCGGAGACGGACGAACAAGTTTCCATGGGCGTAGTCCTATGCAGCCATTACTACTGTATTGTGACCACTCTCCATCGCAGTTTCATTCCTGTCAGGCCAGACCAGATGGTAACACCCAAATCTACCGCCAAGGCCGTCTCATCTGCACGGTCATCTATTCGCCTTGCCTCTTCCATGAAGCATGTCGTGCCACCTTCCCATCATTTGGCATTCTTTATCCAAAACCTTTTCAGCTCGGCGGTCATACTACTCCTATATGCGATGCATTCGAACGATGGACGTGCCGCAAATCAAGCTATGGAAGAAGCGAAGAGTACGCTCACTGCTTTGGAGGCTTGGGAAGGCACATGGCCAGGTGCTCGAAAATGCAAGGAACTGCTGACTGACCTCGTGATGACTGCGAATGATGCTATTGCTCAAGGCCGAACCAATGACAATGCCAGTGGGTCCACAGTAGAGAGGTCGAATGGTCTGTCTGGGGCAGAGAAGCTGGATGGTCCCCCTCTATCATCTAGTCCCATTGGTCCTTCAAGGACAGAAAGGCGCAAGTCAGTGACAGTTGTGACAAATACTAGCAGCAGGACTATGAAGACGCGCACAAGAAGGAACCGGTCTCGGGATGCTAATGGAGGTCCTGGCAGACGATTATCTGCTATATCCCCTTATCGTGTCGATGGTAAGCGCCCTGTTCCTGTACCTGTCTGCTTATTTTTGACTTTTCCTCCATCAGGTGCATCGCGCGCACGCTCGACTTCTCGTCGACGAGCCCTCGATGATAGCAAAAGTGACGGAGATCGAAGTTGCAGCTTATCCTATTATCAGTCTTTCTCGAGTCCGACGACCGTGACGTCCACTATTGGAGCCAGTCAACATAGCTCGCCAGCATCTAACGAGCTCTCATCGCCAGCAATGTCTACCCTTGATCCTCCAGAGCTGAGTCCTCGCCTCTCAAATACCTTTACCAGTTTCAATAGCACTGTGGCGGCTGCATCTCCCTCTTCGCCTCTTCACTACGAGTTTAATGCGGGGTCAAGTCCACTCAACCCAAGTCAGACAAGCACACAACAGTGGAACGGAAATAGACAAGATCGGCCAATGGATATTTGTGCTCAAGAAGCTACAATGTACAACTCCTTTGGGTTTGGATCGCCTATAGATGGTGGTTACCCGGGGTACGAGATTGGATCAGATACGCCACTGCCAAGTTCGTCAACCACTCCTCCGACGAGCTCATTCCCGATTAGTGGATTACCTTTCCCGGGGCTAGACTATATACGAAATTACAATCCCGGGGGCTTCAATGTGAATGGAGAGCAGGATTGGCTTTGGCATAGTTATGACCCTCATGCATTTGGAGTTGATCCTGACATCCCGTTTTCTATTGGGGGAGGGGGTTCTGAACTCGCGGACTCACTTAGTTAATAATGGCTTACCTTTTTTTTTCTATCTTTCTTCTTCTTATTTGGCTAGCTGTCGTTTAGATAGTCGGTAATGGTTTTGAATTCTTCTTGTATCTCGGTCGGTTGCATTGTTGTATTTATACTGTCTGCGTCTCTTTGAGTAGAGGTAGCTGTACACGCGCTAACTTTTTTAATTCACACATGAAACTGATTCGGCAATTGAAGAAGCCGGGTTACCCATGAAGCCGGTCTCAGCCATTGTTGGTTTCGAACGGTCATCATGTCGCAACAACAGCACCAGCAACACCCTGTTATCCATTATACTTCCGAGTCTTCATGGGCTATGGTCAAAAGCCTTTTTTTTTACTGAACTGGGTTGATCCTTGTTTTGTTAAAAGATGTTTTTTTTGTTTAGGTCGAAGACAAGTTTTCGCCATTTGCCAAAGAGGTATTAGCCAAACTGATTACTTTTCTCGAGGTACGTACGTGTGGTTGTGTTTACACGCACATACTCTCTCACACATCTCTCGCTCTCGCTCTCTCTCTCATATATGGTTGTGTTGTTGTTGGTAGGAACAAGTCATACCCGCACAAAAACTCGCACACCTCCAAATCCCCAAAGATCCCATCCAGCGCTGGAAAACGATCATCCCCATCGTTTCCGAATTGAAAGAGAAAGCTCAAAAACTTGGGTTATGGAATTTGTTTCTAAGTCAAACGCATTATCCGAAACATGGTGTTCCACTTTCCAATCTCGAGGTGGGTCATTGTTGTTGTTCTCCCAAGATTGACGTTGATATATTTGTTTTTGTTTCTATCTAGTATGGTGTCATGGCTGAAGTTTTAGCACATGCTGGACATATTGGACCTGAAGTCGTGAACTGCTCTGCGCCTGATACAGGTAACATGGGTGAGTATGAATCGTGATTAGGTTGATGATATCCAGCAACTAAAAGAGGTTTTTTTTTTTTTTTTTACAGAGGTGCTAGCCAAGTACGGTAATGAAGCGCAACAGAAGAAATGGCTTGAACCTCTCTTGAAGGGTGAAATTCGATCTGCATTTGCTATGACTGAGAAAGGAGGTCAGTGGTATTCGATCTGCTGGCTCGACCTTTTTTTTTTCTCAAAATGACGGCCCAGTGGCGTCGTCGGATGCCAAGAACATCCGGACTCGGATGGAGCTACAAGGTGACGAGATTGTGATCAATGGACACAAATGGTGGATCTCAGGGGCTGGTGATCCCCGATGCCAAGTTCATCTGGTCATGGGGAAATCAGAACCTACGCATCCGAACGGTTATCGCCAGCAGTCTGTTGTGTTGGTTCCTGCGAAGACACCTGGAGTCAAGGTGATAAGGCCAATGGAGGTGTTTGGGTACGATGATGCGCCAGAGGGACATTGTGAAATTGTCTATGAGAATGTGCGAGTGCCCAAGGAGAATTTGGTGCTTGGGTGGGGGAGGGGATTTGAAATTATTCAAGGACGACTTGGGTGAGTGTGGTGACTGAGGACCTTGATATTGATGGTGAACAGGACTGAGTCAGGCCTGGACGGATTCATCATTGTATGAGGACCATTGGTGTTGCACAGAGCGCGCTGAACTTGATGCTTGAGCGTGTCACGGATCCCAATCGCAAGACGTTTGGGCGATATCTCTATGAGCATGGTGACCCTCGATTCATGACGGTGATGTGAAGTGGAGCTGAGTTATGAGCAGGGACTGTTGTCGCTGATATTGCCAAGTCGCGGGCAGAGATAGAGGCAGCTCGGTTACTGGTTTACAGTGCAGCACTTCAGGTGGGTGGATAGATAGATGAGGTCAAGGGGGGGGTGTGCTGATGGTGGTGGGCCAGATTGACAAGTACCAAGCCAAGGGAGCACTGAAAGAGATTGGAATGGCCAAGGTGGGTTGCAAGTGTGAGGAGATTGTTGGAATTGACGGAAAATGCAGTTTGTTGTGCCGTCCATGGCGCTGGGGGTGATTGACCGAGCGATACAAAGCTTTGGAGCTGAGGGGATATCGCAAGACCAAGAATTGGCTCAGCGGTGGGCAGGAGTGCGAACGCTCCGAATTGCAGATGTGAGTCGTCAAAACAGAGACCTTGTGTAGAAAGCTGAGAAGAGGACCAGGGACCTGATGCAGTGCATATGCAACAAGTGGGACAGAGAGAGCTTGGGCGAGCAGGGTTGCTTGCTGAGAAGAGAAAGGCGAGAAAGGACAGAGAAGAAAGGCTGATCAAGTCGCACTTGTGAGGTCACGTGTATCATTGGCTTTGTGTAGAACCAGTAAAAAATCTATCCTCTGCGCATGAGTGAGGCAAAGAGTAATGTGGTACGAGTAGACATACCCCCGCGGTATCTGTATGTGACGGGGACGGGGATTGTGGTTGGGATGGGGATGGGGATGATGCGAGGAGGACGGCAGGCAGGGCTGCAGTTTCTGGCAGAGAATGTGCATCGGGCGCCGAGGACGGTGGGGGGCTGGTACTTTTACAACAAGACCAAGAACTACAAGGTGATGCTGGGGGCGTTGAAGGGGGGCGGTGTGGAGAGCATGCGGCTGGGGCTGGCAGGGGCTGGGTGGGTAGGGATGGAGGAGCTGGGTGAGCAGGCAGGCTGGGGGCCAGTCAAGCAGACCTGTGCAGGTGCTGCGACGGGGGCTGCGTTTGGGGCTGTATGTGAGTACGGGGCATGACGAGAGCAAAGCTGGCTGACCGTGAGCAGATAGACTGGGGTGGCGAGGACTGGGGCGGAATGTGGTGTTGGGGGGGGCAGTGGGAGGAGTATTGGATGTGGTGATGATGATAAAGTGACTAGTCATACCTCTTCTCCTTACTTACTGACTACACTCATGTCCAAACTATCACCTTTACATGGACAACCAACCACACAGCTCTCACTCCATCCTCCCGTCTTCAACATTCAGCAGCCTCCTCCTCCTCCTCCTCGTCGTACCCTCCCCTTCTCCAGAGGTCACATCCATCTCTTCCTCATCCAGGCCAGGGGACTCCATGTCCTCTCCCCCAATCCATGTCCCTATGTCGTCGTCCAGTTTGAAAACAACGAGTTTGTCTCTCGTGGCCCTTGTCAAGAATCCGACCTTCCCTCCAATCCTTCCTGGAAACATCATGTCTCCTTGTCAGTCCCTTTTGTCTCTTTCTCTCCACATCTCTCTCTCTCACCCTGCTTCAGCGATGTCACCTCTCAAGACTCCCTCATCACCTGCATGGTTTATGACCGCGCCGTCAACCACTCCGGTTTTCTCGGCTCCTTCAAGATAAAACCACCCTCTGTCCACGATCTCACCCTCGACCACTGGTTCAAGTCCGTCTCTCTCCTTCTTCTTTCACGTCTCCACTCATCCATCCCTTTTTTTTTTTTTTTCCAGGCTCCATCCCATCGGGAACGAACCCGTCTCGGGCCAAGTTCGCATCCAAGTCTCCTTTGAGCAGTACAAGGTCTGTCTGTCTGTCATGGCTCCCTTCCACATACCCACACCCACTCCTTACCACCCCCCATCCCGCAGACCCGGCGACCCCTCACCCCTCGAGATTTCGAGTTTCTCAAGCTCATCGGTGTCGGCACCTTTGGCAAAGTCTTCCAAGTCCGCAAAATAGACACAAGGCGTATATACGCCATGAAGATTTTGTCCAAAAAGGAGATCGTCGCCAAGAAGGAAGTCGCACACACCATTGGTGAGCGCAAGATCCTTCAACGTTCCCTCGACTCTCCTTTCCTCGTCGGCCTCAAGTTTAGCTTCCAAACGGACACTGAACTCTATCTTGTCACTGACTTTAAGAGTGGAGGTGAGCTCTTTTGGCATCTCCAGCGCGAGACCCGCTTCTCCGAGGAGCGCGCTCGTTTCTACGTCGCAGAACTTACTCTCGCCCTCGAACACCTCCACAAGTACAATATCATCTACCGGTCCGTACTGACTTACCTCCCCACTTATCCATCTCCCTCACACCCTCCTACAGTGATCTCAAACCAGAAAACGTCCTACTCGATGCCACAGGCCATATTGCCCTCTGCGACTTTGGCCTCTCCAAACCAGATCTCCGCCCCGATGAACTCACCACCACTTTCTGCGGTACCACCGAATACCTCGCTCCAGAGATTCTTCTCGATGAACAGGGCTATTCCAAGATCGTCGACTTTTGGTCCTTGGGCGTCCTTTTGTTCGAAATGTGCTGCGGTTGGAGTCCCTTCTATGCAGAAGACACCCAGCAGATGTACAAGAACATCTGTTTCGGCAAGATCAGATTCCCCAAAGGCGTCATTTGCGAAGACGGCAAACAATTCGTCAAGGCCGTGAGTCCCTTTTTTTTTTTTCCCTGTCTAAAATAGTTTGTGCGTCTCTCATTGTCCTCGTTCTAGCTGCTCAACCGCAATCCCAAACATCGCCTCGGCGCCAAGCGTGATGCAGCAGAGCTTAAAGAACACCCCTTTTTCAAGGACATGGATTGGTCCCTCCTTTCACGTAAAGAAATCACACCCCCTTTCAAGCCGGTAGTGGAATCCGATGAATCGGTCAATAACTTTGATCCCGAATTCACCTCGGCCGATATCAGTGACATGACTTTGAGCAACGGCAACGACGGCAACTTGGACGATGACGATCCAAGTGAAGCTTGGGTGTCCCAGTCCTTTCATCAAGGAAATGGTTTCGTGCATACACCCGTCGGACCCCTTGGATCAGAACAGTCGTCGTTCCATTCCCACTCCCGCAATGGCCTTGTCAATCCGATTTCTCTTGTCAACACCCACCAGACGCCACCGCCCCCACCACTGCCATTGTCCTTGCATCAGCCATCTGGTCCATCCTCTCGTCATGGGTTTTCGTCGTCGTCTTCATCGCTGTCACCGAATCATCATCATCATAACAGTAATACCACTACGCCTGCCCAAACTATTCGAATCAAACAAGCCAAACCTCGACGTGATGTAGCAGGTACGCCTCTGACGAACAGTGTTCAAGAAAACTTTAGAGGTTTCACGTTTCATGGTGAATCTCTGGTTGTTCCTCCTCCTGGCATGCTCTTACAGGGGAAGAGTGATGGGGAAGAGGATGGTCAAGAAGAAGGAGATGAAGTGACGACGGAGGATGAGGTTGAGGATACGAAAAGGAGTGCGGGAAGGTATGCGAATATGAGGAGAAAAGGACTGGGCTTTAGTACCATGGATGATGATCTGTGAATCACACGCCCTTGGGGTTTTCTTTGTTTCTTTCTTCTTCTTTTGGGAGGGGCTACACATGTGATGATGATGGACTTTTGACTCCTTGCATTCATAATCTACAAGTAGACTTACGTTGTATATATATATATGCAACTGCAACTATAACCTATATAACCTAGCGACCATCACAAGCCCAGTGTTGAAATTATATATAAAGAATACATGTCTTTTAGAATATGTGTATATATATATATATATATACAGTATATCAATATGAGATAAATACATCGTATTATTGCTGGTGAGGATGCACCAATGGGCATCACCAATATCATTTTCGACAAAAAACAAACACAAGGATCGTGCGATATACCAGCCAATTATGAGCAGTTGACGAATCAATTTTTTTTCGGTTGGAGAAAGCGTGGACTAGAGCATTTTTGAATCACCAGTCATTCAGAGACTTACAGCCAGGTCGCGAAAGGTTGAGTCCTCCGCGGAGTAAAGGAGGTAACACAAGTCCACCAATAATCGTGTTCTTAACAATAGATTCAACATCGTGTGGCGTGACACGACCATACCATACGCCAGCCCCTTGCGGCATGTAAATCTGAAAAAAAGAAAATCCACACCAACCCGTCAGCCAGCTTGATCACTTATCACAAAGCGGACCGAAAAAAAAAACAACCATACAATACAATTCCCCGCATATTTGTGCCCACCAATATGCGACACCTTGACAATAAGAGCACGTTGAGAAATAGCACTTTCTTTCAACTGGGTCTGAATAATCTCCTCTCGCTGTTCAGCTGTCAATGTCAGATCTTCTAGCGGAGAACCATAAGTATATGATGGACATTCAATCTGAGTGTCTGCATCCCAGCCATGATGTTCCAATGATCGAATGAGAGCTATTTTTATTTTTGGAGAAATTAAGCTTGTTCCTGAAGAAATATAGAAAAGGGTCGCGAACCATGTTCCAGTTTGGGAGCTGAAATCCCACACCTGTTGTCACGTTTTCTATGTGAACCTAGCCATCAGTGGTCAACAAATGGTCAGGGATAATCAAGAACCATAACTCACATAAAAGGACCACGCAAGAGTACGGAAGAACCCACGTCTTGAGTTGACTCTTCTCCAGAAAAGCCCCTGTTCGGCTAACACTCGGATCGAGTGAACTATCCCAAAGGTCCTGAGCACCTTGGGCAGTAGACTGAACTCCTGTCACGACTTTAAAGTCAGGAAACACGAGAACAGACTCATTGTCGTCGTTGTCTGAGATAGACCTAATGCTCCCATTCAAGACGGAAACATTTGTTGAATCGGATGTACGGAAAAGACCAGCTGCATGCCGAGATGTCTTTACCGATGCATGCTGGAGTCCAGTCATAGGCTCTTCCGGCAGTGAGTTCTTGAGATCTGTAAGGTGGGCAGCGAGAGACCCCTTGACGTCCGTAATTTTCTTCTCCCAGTCAGCCTTTCCCGTAGAGATGACAATCTAGATCATCATAGAGTTAGGTCCTGGCGTCGCCGACAAGAGAAGAAAAAAAAAGCCAAGAAAAGCCACCTACCTGGCGGTTATATGGGTGTACAGAGCCAAGCATTTGTGTCTCCCAGTCGACTTTGAACTGACTTGGGTATGTGTCATGACCTGTAAAACAAGAGTACAATCAAAGACACTATCAGATAAGACACCATCCCCACGCCATACCAAGGTCACAAGGGTCTGTGCATGAACGGCAGTCTGCCGCAGAAACCGGGACATAGGATGCTCTGAGCTGCCCACAAACCTCTTCTGTCTCTGCGGGTCGACCTAAGACATATGTTTGGAGCTTGCGGAGACTAAACATGGAAGCAGGAGTGGACAAGGGTATGTAGGAGAAAACAGGAGGAGACCGAGGCCAAATTACGCACCGCTTATCAGATATGATCCGATTTGCTCATATATTAGTCAGCAGTCTTTGCGACAATGTTTTTCCTCTATTACTCGCATCCATTACTTGCTAATCACTGCTCCCTAGCAGTGTGTCGTCGTTGATACGTCCTAGATTCCTGAGGTGCTGAAATCATCCATTGCCCCCTGCCAATACGCTAAGTATTAGAACTCACATGTACCCTATATTTACTTCACTTCACCGTGATGCCGTGGGCAATAACATCCCAAAAAGCGCGAATGTTTGCTATAAGCTATCAACGATCAGTCAGGAACAAAAGCTTACCCATATATGGATCATCATCATCATCATTGCTCGTTTGTCAGCCAACGTCCTTTAACCAACATCCACTATGCAAAATATCAGTACATGATCATTGTGGTATTGCTAGGGTCAAGCCCCATCAGTACTCGCGAAATAGACAAATAGGCATCAGAATGAACCATGGAACGACTCGAA
>Ga0157366_1001143_pt1 | contig 10972 bp, 14 predicted proteins | sample AttbisABBM1_FD_113149 | JGI IMG/M metagenome (GOLD analysis project Ga0157366, IMG submission 113149) | Fungus gardens microbial communities from leaf cutter ant in Botucatu, State of São Paulo, Brazil - Atta bisphaerica ABBM1 | ecosystem: Host-associated > Fungi > Mycelium > Unclassified ...
ACCACACACGAGTTGATAAATTCAAGACCAGCCGCTTTCAATCCACCCTCAATCACTAGATCATTCATGGTCAGCGGTGAAATCCTGTCGTTTTATGCGGATTTACTATGTTTTGTGTATATTCGGCGAACGAAATGGACATTATGAGGTGGGAGGTTATGGTGACCCGTGGTGACCGACACTCCCAGAAATATAATCACTATACAATGAAATTTCAAGTATTTGTATCTCCTAGTTCAATATTATGATTCTACAACAATGGTGGATCCAAAATCGTCTCTTCACAACCTGAAACCATTATCTTGATCATCTATCAACCAATGACTTTTTTTTTCGAATTTTGAGTTTCTTGAATATCCAAATTGTGATCAAATCAAGAGAGAAGCAGGAATGGTGTCATAGATAGTGTGGCGACTGATGTGTGGAAGCATATACACGCACATACCTGCACTGTTCTCATCCCAGTCTGATTCGGTTCAATTGTGTTTCATATCTGCACAATGTGAACCGACCAGGATTCAATCATCTATCATTAGCGGAAAATACACACATTTAGGATAGAATCAACTGTGCAGTGAAGAGAGAGAGAAAATGAGGATTGAAAGTGGCATCGCTACTTACGAGTATTAACCGTCAGTCGTGTATCAGAAAATGTGACTGACTGATGACATGTGATGACCAGTGGCCAACCACATTACACTAATGTTTACAGTATAAGTATTTATACGAAACAATACGAAATAAGATGGAATGACATCGAAGCATGTTGTGAATGTCATTGACACGGCGAGGGAAGCATACTGAAATACACTGGCAGCCATAGAAAACAGGACTCAGTCTGGGCTACTGAATTCTAAGTTGTGACGCAGACATCAACTGGGTATCAATTATAATTATTTTATGCTGACCCAAGGTACTTGCCCTATCCTATCTATCCATTTTGGCCAGTCCAATCGGGCCATTTCACATCTGGATTATCCAAGCCATCACACACGCGGCCACCGCGGGGGAAGTGTAATTTGATACGTATGCCGCTGGAGGTGGCGTTTGATAAGCAAGAACGGAACAATAAATCAGTCAGGCGACTATCGATTGATTGTGTCACACTAATGCTAATGTCACAATCATATCATACAAATATTCCCATTCGCACTATCCTTCGCATTCTGTAAACCTGTACAGCTAGTTCTATATTTAAAACACATGCTGAATCTTGAATGCTGTTGAAGCAGAATGATACTGTCATCATAGTACAGTGCTCAGTGTCGGTTCAGCTAACCAATGACTAGGCTACAACTAATCGGGCAGTCACACGTTATATATTTATAGAGGAGACATGTGGGGGCTGAACATCCTTTGGCTATTGTCACCATGGCTAACCAACGACGATATTGAGAGGTTCATTACAGCAGCAGGCTTATTTGCTCACCATGCCGCTGTCGTGTACCATATCGCTTATCCTAAAGTTGGCAATTTCGTGAAGGACTTCAATCTATTCCTGGACGCCCTCTCCCAACCAGGAAAAATAAAACAATCATCAACATTGCCATTGTCTCAACTGGATGCCTTTTGTGTTGACATCATGACCCAGATTCCGCATGGGATTCTCCCATCTGCACAGCTCCTTCTTTGCCGTACTGTGCTTGGTCATAATTAAAGATGTAGCAGTCATCCTTTTTTAACGTTGTCACGCTTTGCGGTATCCTTGCGCTCTCTGAATCCACATTTAGAGATATCTGTCACCATGGTGACTTACATGTCGTGATCACTTACAAGGCGCTTCTCAACCCTTTCAGCTCAATCGACCCTTGTACTGACCTAACGCGGCCCTTTTCTGACTCAGGTCAAAATATTGATATTTCGTCGAGGCGAATGGCTCCGGTGCTCGCGGCGGCACCTTCCAATATGATTACCGGTAAATGAAAGAACTCTTGCGGCGTTCCACTTCTTTCTCCTGCAAAAGTCTATCTGAAGGAACCGTGAGCTTTGTAAAATTGGGCATGAGAAAAATTCGATAAAAATTCGATAATATGGTATTGGGAATTTGATATGGAGAAGCGGTGTTTCTAATTACAGCGACGGCAGAGTTCTACAAATTGAACAGGCTCACAATGTGGGGAAGAAAGAGCAAGGAAGACAGCGATGAAGACGCCGAGGAAGAGCGGCAAGGAGACAGCTGGGGAGATAGCCAGGAAAAGGGCAAAGATGCCACTGGGAGTGAAAGCGAGGAACAGCGTAAACTCAATATTGATGTTCAGGACCGGGATGGCGGCGAGAATGGCGACCGGGATGTAAATGAGGAGGAACATGAAGACATCGCCCATCCATCTGAGATAAATAGCTCGGAAGAAATGTCTATTTTTTGTTGTTTTTGATTCTGATCCTCAGCAGAGTCGTCGGCATATACATGCCAGAAGATATGGCCTGAACGAAACCTGTCAATGGTTTCCTTTCTTACATGTTACCCAGACGCGATTGATAATCTTCATAATTCTTTGATACATACATAGGAAACATCATGGCAGGCGATATATATCTCTCTACAACTTTGTCTGTTGTTTGGTAGCGTCTGTCGGGTTACCCTTCATGAAGAGGCCATGGAATCCTAAAGGAACACATCTATCCATCTCAGCTCTCGCAACCTCTGACAAATCCTTCGCATCAAGGACGACAAGCATACTCTTCTGTTTGACACCATCCAATACAACACTCAACACCACACCATCATCTTCGTCTTCTTCCTTCACACACCCAACATTCCCAGTAGCAAACTCAGAAGAATGAGGGCGTGGAACAAAGATAGGTTCACCAGTGGTGTACCCTCTCTCACCCCAAGTCTTCCAGGTTTGCGTTTTCGTATCAATTTTGACAATTTTATCGACAAATACACCTGGTGCATCAAGTTCTGCTCTGTGTGTTCCGTATACATACCGATACGGAAGGGAATATAGTTGTGGATGAATTGTCGGTAATTCGATATTAGAGATGTCGAATTCTGTCTTTGCTTCTCTGATTGGCAGAGACTTCATGTCTTGGGATGATGTGAGAGGAGATATACCGGAAAGGATGTATCGACGAGCAGAGGGAACGTCGATAGATTGACCTGAAGGATCAATAGTACGCATGTGGTCGAGATAGAGAAGGTTGAGAATAGAGTTAGTTGGATAGTGTGTTAGATCAAGTGTTATGGTGTCTTCAAAGGGCGAAGATGGGGAAGGGCTATCGTAGGCGTTGATCATATGGAAAGTGAAAAAAGCTGGTGACTAAAATGTACATCAGAAGAATAGGTTTTGCAAAACGTCTTGAGGACTCACTTTAAATTTGGCAATAACACCGCCACGTTCACGAGAGATAATGTAGAATAAGGTATCTCGTTTGGTATCCCATGGTTTCAAAGACGACAAAATGTCTTTGTACTGAGGAGAAGAAGCGCCGCTATTCAAAAAAAGTTGTCAACACCAAGTTCAATAATGACAGGGTCAAGGACGCACATATTGTAATCGGACTGCCAAATGGTCAAAATGACATATTTCTGCGTTATCGCGAACGAATGCACATACGCCATCGGCGCATCCGTAATCTCAGCCAAAATATCAACCGTCACCTTCGCCCCAGGTTCAGGACTTGGTGTGGCTCTGAAAACTTTATAAACCTTCCTAGGCATAAACTCCTGAACATAGTTGAAATATTCCCCAGTGACGAGGTCCCTGCATGAATGTGCAGCGCTGAATTGACCACCGAGTCGAGGGTCAAGACGGGCATAAGTAGTTTGTTCAAGGGGTTTGAGGGTGTCAGGATCGAGGACCTGAAGTCTGTTACCATCGGTTTTGGCTACAAGGTAATGTAAACCTATCGAGGCAGATGATTTAGTAGCGCTGTGCGAAGAGAGTCCAGGGATGTTGGCTGAGAGCGTGACACTGATGTTCTCGGTATCCGATTTGTTCGTTACCAATCCAGCGTCGGCATTTGCATTGGTTTTAGCAGTGGAGACGAAGGCAGTGGAGAACTTCTGAAACAGCTTCTCACACGGGTCTTCCTGCTTGCCGAAGGTCGTAGCCGGAACTTGCCCGAGTTGCTGGATTCGAGCGATTCGGCCATCAGTTGATGAGCGGCTGGAATAGTAGACTTGGCCTTTGGGTGTGATTTGGAAGTGGTGATTCATTCCAAGACCATCAAACCAGTGAGAGACATTAACTTGTGGTTTCGGTGGGGAATTGTCGTTGGATGGGGTAGGTTGGACGCGGAAGGTACCAGGACCTGTACGGAAAAGAGAGCCTGATAGCCATGATGGTATTCGGCCTTTAATAGAAAGAGAGATAGGTTCATGTTGAGGCTGGGCGTTTTCGAGACCGGGAGCGGCCCAGGAATGCTTGGGCGAGGATGACATGATGGTGCAAGACTGTGCGGATAACGAGCATTATAAGCAAACTGCTTGGAGATCCTGATCAGATTGATGCACTGCACAGGACGGAAATCAGTCTCGCCGATGAATGGAGAATTCAAAACGAATTCAAAACATGATGTTATTTGGGTACTAATGGACAAAATAAGGTCAGCCATGAGCTACGTATATCCCCGATTCGAGAAATACATTGAACATTACAGAAAGGGACACCAAGGATACAGATTTCGTATTGGCGGCAGCGTGTAGTGCGCGCCTGGCCCTTTCGAAGGCAAGATGCGAGTTTTGCAAACCGACAGGCTAATTACGACCCCTTCCGCGGCCTCTACCCCTTCCACGTCCACGATCTCCACCACGTCCACGTCCCCGTGCGCGAGCAGCTTCTTCCTTTTTGCGGCCCTTCGGCTTGGGTGCGTCATCAACGAGCAGAGTGTCCAATGGGAGAGCATCAGGAAGAACAAAGTATCGAATAGTGTTTCCACGGATGGATAGAGAATCCAGGTTCTGGGGATCGCGGTTGCGCGTCATCATTTTCACAGTTTTGAGATGAGTGTTCATTTGCATATCCACGCCTGGCACACATCCGTCAACTTGGGCTCGGTAGTTTTGGGAAAACATACCAGTGATGGTTCCATGGACAACGGAGCCATTCTTGAGTTCGATCGTCACCGTCTCATTGTTCAGTTTCATCAAAAATCTAGTAAGAAAAGAATGTTAGACGAGTGTGACTGTGCGAGACATGAAAAGCAGTCCAGGGACACTCGAAACTCAACAAGAGTCCAACTAACCTCTGGACGCCATTGAGAATAAAAACCGCACCAGAAATACACACCTGACCAACTTCATCCTGGGTCCGAGCGAGTGAAAATGGTCGTTGTCGCCGTCTGCAGTATTCTGCCCAAATTGACAGATTGAATCGGAGTTCGAATTATAGATATTATGGATCTGGAATTCATCTTGAAAAACGACTAATACTAAACATCATATTAAGACACAACGTTGCCATGGCTAGAATATCAAGGCTGAAACCGTTGCTCACGCCTGATACATCCTAGAAATAATTTGTCATTGAGTATATTATCGTAACCTGTGTGACAACTCAGCTTTCCAATCATGTGCCGCTGTGTTGTGATCACGTGTTCAACGCGATCTCGAGTCGTATTTGTGCTCCGCCGTCAGCCAATTTCGCTAAACATAAGAACAAAGTCTCTACAATACAACTCTGAGCTGCCCTCAATGGCTTCGCATAGGATCAAGATTGCTGCTCGTCTTCGTCCTCCGCTTCCAGGGGAAATTACAGACCGCGACATTGCTGTTCATCACTCTTCTGACGAATCTATCGACTCTGTTGATGGAAGCTATATATCAGTAGTCAACCCTCGGGACGCCTCACAAATTTTCAAGTTTGCGTAAGTGCTTCTGTACTCGTTTTTAACCATTATAGTCTCTCAAGAGAGAAAAAAAACAGATTTTCCAGCTGCTATGGCCATGATTCTACACAGGAGGAGATTTTCATTAATGATGTAGAGCCATTGCTCGACCTCGTGTATAGCGGTGTTGTCAGTGTCACAAATTTCATTGTTTGAAGATATACGGCTGAAAAACCTCTTCAAGACTGTAACCATATTCGCGTACGGTGTCACTTCTTCCGGAAAAACACACACGATGCAAGGCACAAAAGCAGAACCCGGCATCATCCTTCGTACAGTGCAGGTGTGCCTCGTCTTCATTTTCCTCCCACTTGATTCACTTGGTTATTTTATGTGTTGTAGGCTCTTTTCGACCGGCAGAGTCAATATTCGCAATATCAGCTCTCGTTCTCAATGTCCTACATGGAATTATACAAGGATGAGCCTTACGACCTCCTTGTCGTTCGTGAGAATGTATGAATTTGGTTCCTTGACTAGGTCATCCTACTTCATCTCTCTGTTTTTGCTTTCTCTAGGCTCCTAAATTGCCCGTCCGTGAAGATGGTAATGGCATGGTCTTTGTTGCCAACCTCTCTTCATTATATATTGGGTCAGTAACTGAATTCGAAACTATCTACAAGTAAGTCCGCCCTCTTGCGAATGGTGGTTGACTTACACTAATTTTTGCATTTAGCCAAGCGACGAAAAATCGCTCAATAGGGGCTACCAATCTTAATCGCGCTTCCTCTCGCTCACACGCCATTTTGACAATTGAAATCACAATAGATGATCCATCTGAGCAAAAAAGTCAGTCAATCTCCTTTTTGAAAGCTCCCGCTCAACTTTCAAGCTAGCATTGACCGGGAAGATCAACCTCGTTGACCTGGCTGGATCTGAAAATAACAAAGTACTTGATCATAATGCGCATCTCGACCAGAGCTCACCTAGAGTCTGTACAGCTTACCGGTAATGATCCTTCCCGAATGGCAGAATCGAAAGCCATCAACCAATCTCTCAGCGTGCTCGGTCAAGTCGTACATTCCCTCAATCAAGGCGCTGTCCGTTTGATTTTCCTGCATGGCATGCTTCCTATTTCTGACGGACCTTGATTCGTAGGCCCGCATACCCTACCGTAATTCAAAGTTAACACGATTGCTTCAAGATGCCCTTGGAGGTTCCTCTGTGGGACTGCTTATCTGCAATTTAGCCCCCGGAACCAAGTTCCGACAGGACACCCTAAATACCCTTAAGTATGTGGTGCTGCTCGAATACGCCGTATATGATATCTGGCTAACGGGTTTTGATAGCTTTGCAACGCGTACGAAGAACATTGAGAACAAACCCATTATCAATGAACGCGGTATGAGCATACAGACTCATTCATTCATTTGAATACTCGCTCAAATTTTCATTAGATAACCGGCAAGCACCTAGGCCTCATTTTGCTGCTCCTCCTGCACCAAAACCCGCACCAACAATCCTTCAAACGATCAACACGGCGGGTTCCTCTTCATCTATGAATATATTAACGAATGTTGCTGTTACGGCAGTTGGCAAAGCACGCGCCTCCCTTGGTCCGAATATAAATGCACCTCGCTCCCGAGTGCCGCGTATCTCCAATGTGGGTATAGGCGGAACTGTCTACCAGAGATTTGCGCTTCCAGGAGGACCTTCTGGAGGCGGAAGAAGATTATTAGAGAACATTGACGAGAAGCCTGTCATAGGTGGATTCGGAGGATTAACAGAAAAGGACATCGAAGAGAAGGCAAGTTTCCTTTTGTTATTTCGATCCGAGTCCACCAGGTTGCTAGATTTGTGGCTTTTCATGAGCTTTCTGTTCCTGATGTCCATCTCTGGCAATCTCTCGGTCGTGAAATTACCATATGCCCTTATCTTTTCCTATGACACTCTTGTTTTCCTGTTCATGACAGAGTGCCGCTGCGATGCGGAGAGTCGTACTCTGATATGCTTGAACTTCCGTATCTGTTCCTAGGAATGACAGCAACCATAAATAGGTTGGTTGTCATACAGACACTTTGCTCGAGCCGTGTCGCAGGGATACCCGGAGTGTTCTCAAAGGGTAATCACATTCCTATGTCCTCGTTCAACATTTTGTTTTTTCATTGACGTGATTTGCTACGGTATGGTTGTTTGTTTTGGACGATCAATTAATTGTTCCATTTATAGATTCTGAGAGTCGTGGAAGCAGAAGTTGCAAAGCGCTTAGCAGTCGAAAGGGAGAAAGAGGAAGCTAAAAGGATCGCGAAGGAGAAAGAAGAGATTATTCAGGTCAACCACTCTCTGGCTGAGACAAGTGGACTGTTACCCTCGGGTGTGCTCACGCCTTTGTTGAAGAAGCACAAGGATCTGGACGATGAACTGCGTGCGAGGTTACAAGAGCTGGAGCGGAAGCTGTGGGTTCTTAGACCTTTGTTTCCTTACTAAACACTCACCGATGTATCATCACCAACTCTGATTGGCAGGGAGCAAGGTCATAAGGAAACCTCACTTGTAGATGTACTCTCGCCAGTTTCCAAGAAAAAAACAGGGAGAGCGTATGTCTCCCTTGCCCGCGCCTACTCCGAAAAGTTGGTTATCTCATTGCCATTCATATCCTGGTACTAAGTCGACTGATCATGAAACTCAGGGGTAAACTTGAAGATGCACTGGAATTATATCGTCGAGCGGAGACCTATGTGCCAGACAATATCAAACTTAAAGAGAGGTGGATACACTTTGTCATTCGAGTTTTTCTCCTGAAACTCGAGAGCGAACAACGGCATCTCTGACAGACAATAATTTTTTGTTTGTTTCCTAATCCTTTCTGGTGTTATTGTTATTTCTTTATGCCGCGAATCACGTCTGTGCCCTCACTGCAGCTGTTGCCTCGTTCGCTCTCCCTCTCGGTCTCGTCTTCTTTACTTGGCTGCCATTCCAACTCATTGTGAACTCGGCACTGACTGCCCCAATAGGATTATTGAGCTGGACTGGGCGGTGAAAAACAATAAAGACTTTGTACCAACACCGAAACATCCACGGAGGGAGAGGAAGAAGGAAAAGAAGGGAAGCGTGGAAGACTGGATGGCTAAGACTAACACACCAGGTCCGGATGGAGAAGAGAGTGACTACGGTTTATCAGGTATGGAGATGCGGATGGACGAGAATACGAATTCTATTTCTCAGAATCATGCACACCACCACAAACTTGAAGGTTCGTCGGCGACGGAGTTCGGTGCGGAGATCACCAATACTACTTCTCATGGAAACCATACGATATATGGAAGACATGTTACTGCCCTACCTGGTTCAAGTCTGAGATCATGCAAGCGCTTGTTTGCTATTGTCGAGGACGAGAATGAGCACGATGAGGATAGAGCAAGTGAGACAAGGACGCCGAAGAAGGTTAGGGTAACCGATCCGAAAGATAATTTGGTGAGTGAGGATGAGGTGGAGGTGGAGGTTTGGAGAGAGGAACTTTTGCCTGTTACTATGAAGGAAGCTTCGTAGGCGGTTATGACAATTTGGGCAATTGGCGACTGGTGTCTTGTGCGTTTCCTGTGTAATATAAATTATATCTCTGATGTTACTGGCTGGAGCCTGTTTCCTTGTGCTTTGAGATTATCATGGCTTCCACCTCATCATACGGAAAGTTTCTTTCTTTGATGTAGCGGTGTTGTAATCTGATTATCGAGCCTCAGGAATATTGTCGATCTCAATGGGTATGTTTGGGAGTGGTTTAAATGATAATTTCTGTACAATGTGCAATATATTTACCCCAAACCGACTGGCTTACTTATGTAGCATGACCTCTTGATACCTTGACAGTGAGAGATCTCCAACGTGCGTCGTGCTAGAGTGGTATTTTCGCCGACAGGTCCTGGGAGTCAACAACCCTTAATAGGTAATCCAAATCACGGTATGAATTGGTTCTCGTCCAATCATAAAACATATGCTTTTGAAGCAATGTCATTCGAGGAGATGGATTCCCACAGGAACCAAACTCTAAATTGTGCGAAATGTTGATAATGCAGTGTTCTCTCTCTTTCTCTCGTTGACTAATGCAAGCCAATTGACTTCCGGTTCATCGTCGATAACCCCACTCCAGTCGAAACAATGTCCACAACTCCTACGTTTGTGTTTCATACACCTTTATCACCGATAGAACAGCAAGTCAAGACGCATGCTATTCTGTCTTCAATCGGCTTCCTTGTGTTGTTGCCTATTGGTGCACTAGTTGCTAGATACTCGCGTAACTTTACAACCAAGTGAGTTCAGTTTCTGAAACTGATGAGATCGGAAAGCACCTGCAGAGAGAAAGAATGTCCATGTCCTTACAGGGACGAGATTTCTCAGTGTCAGGGCTCAGTCCGCTATCGCACTGTTCAATTTGTGGCGCTTGTCCATAATACCGTGAACAGCATTGTGACTTTATCTATCTTCAGATGGTTACTACCCCACTGGATAATCCAGTTTGTCATTGCAGGACCTATTATCTTTGCTGGATGGGCTTTGGGTTACAAGAGTGCCCAGGTGCTTCAGCCCGTACCACCAACTCATTTTTTTGATACCCACCTGAAATGTGGGCTGGCCCTTCTTATACTTTATCTCATTCAACTCGTCCTTGGCTTATCCGCTCATTTCTTCAAATTTCGACATCAACTACACGGACATCGTGCTCCACATAATTACATTCATGCTGCTGTCGGGATTGCTATCTTCATCCTAGCAGCATATCAGGCACGTCACTTTTTCTTTTAGAGTCGAGCACTTGACTTTAAAACCAGCGACCTTCACGCGTTGACCTTGCTAACCCCGTGCTTGCTTAAATAGATGCATTATGGCCTCTACACGGAGTGGCCGATAAGAACTGGAGGGTTACACGTAGTTCCTTCTGCCGCAAAGCATGCTTGGATTGCACTCATCGTGGTACGTGAACTTTCCAGTTCATCAGTTTGTTCAATGCTTATGAGCGGCGTCGGTTATAGATTTTCTGGGTGTTATATGCTATGGGTCTCAGCCTGTTGCCCAGACAATTGCGACGAGAAAGTCAATGGAGAGCGAAGATGAGCTCGGAGGAGCCAGACCATATCAATTTGGAAAATGAGAATAAATTGGCGTAGTACGGCTATCTTATATGAAGACGACACTTAGAGAGGAACAT
>Ga0157366_1001145_pt1 | contig 10944 bp, 1 predicted proteins | sample AttbisABBM1_FD_113149 | JGI IMG/M metagenome (GOLD analysis project Ga0157366, IMG submission 113149) | Fungus gardens microbial communities from leaf cutter ant in Botucatu, State of São Paulo, Brazil - Atta bisphaerica ABBM1 | ecosystem: Host-associated > Fungi > Mycelium > Unclassified ...
AAACCCTGAGCATCTCCTATACTTTCCATTTGTATATAAGACTAGTAGTTACACTGTAATTTGCTAGTCTGATAATCGACGAAGATAATCTCTTATTGAACTCGATCTCTGGTGTTCAACAGCGACACACCATTCAGCACTCACTTTCACTCGGACTTTCTCTCCTTCATCTGAAGTTGCGACCACGCGGCAGACAGACAGCACAGCACATAAGCTGAAGCCAAAGTCGTTCCACAAGTCTGCTCATCTCCAAGTCCATTCTGCAGACTTCCACCCCGGTGTGAACCGTGCCTGACAATGACAGGAATAAAGATTGTAAGCAAGTAATCCTGAGTCTAGATGGTTTTTAGATGGAGAGTTGAAAATTTATGGGATTACTAGAAAGTCTAGCAAGGATGTGTAAGGAGTAATCAACATAGAATGCATGAGATTAATCTATACTAGAAGAAGATTAAGAACATGAATAAGAGAGTATGTATATGTATTATCTGTAGATTAGAACAAATGTGACCAGATTGAGATGTGATAATAGTTTTCAATCACTCTTAATGTTAGGACAACTAAGTGAAGTCCATGAGTTATGCAGATTTTATAATCTTCAGAAAAACCTAAGTATATTACTGAAGTCTACTATATTGTTATGATTTCAAGATCTTAGAGTAGATCAAGTAAAGAAACCTTGTATTAGAGTCAACACAAGAAAACTTAATAGAGAGCTCTGTACAGAACTGTCTACCTTATATACTTCTAGGCTACTGGTCCATGCTACAGTACTATTAACCTATCCTAAAGACTATATATTATTCTTCATATATTAAATATGCTATTATGATATCATTTCTTCCAGAATCTTCTACTATATTCCAATGTGACATGATCACATGTGACTGTGACATGTGACATCATGCTAACCCTAACTCTAAGTTCTAAAATAAAAAATAAAATAATAAAGAAATTAAATATGAAAAGAAAAATAAACTAAGTTTATTATTCATGATTCTGATATATATTGAGTATAACCTATCTTTAGGAAAATGGAATGAGATTTTTTGAAGATAGCTACTATTCTAAATACTCTGTAGTCTATTATAATCTAGTAGAACAATACTGAGCTAACATGTCAAGAGGATAGATGAAAGATAAAACAGAACTTGCTTTGAGTGGATATCTGTGATTAGTTGCAATAAGAAGGGGGTTGGATCAAGTGTGGAAACTTATTTGGAAAACAGATATGGAGATTTATAAGGTTAGATAAGTATCTAGATTATAGATCAAGCTTAGAAGTTTATCTGCAAATAGGTAACATGATCTCAGATGATAATCTTGGCCTTAACTTATGTATTGTGTCCACTACTTGTCATATGTTATAATTTTAGGTAATAAGGGAGTAGTAAAATAGTCTTAGTTGAATTCTTAGTTGATTTTCAGACTAAAGACTACAGAATATTTACTTGGTCTTATATACTGAGTTTGTAGTCAGAGCTGTGGCTAAGGAATAGTAGTATAGGAAATAACTAAGAAGATGTTATAGAGACAGTTTCTAGAATATAAAATGACTAGGAGTCTAGATAATGAGTTATTAGAAGGTAAAACACAAGAAACTGATCTATATACAAATAAGCATAAATGTAGAAGCATACCTAGGTATGCTAGAGTTCTATGCAGAAGTCAGTCTATGACATAACACAAAAATAATAGTATGCAAATAGTCAGAAACTTGAGTATAAAAGGATTAATCTTATATTGAAGAGTCATAAGTGCTCAGAAACTTCAGATGATATTTGGATAAGATATTCTACTGTTACACTACTACCATATATACTATAGTAGGATAGTCTAAGCATATGGTTTATATACTTGACCAATAAATATCTACAACTATAATTAACTAAATAACTATAGTACTACTGTAGTAGACTAGACAACAGAGATTAGGATAATTAGAAGTGGTTACTAGTCCATCAAAAGCTAATCTAGATGATAACCAGCCTAGGAGTGTAACTAAGTACTGTCAGGTACAGTTCACACTAGGAAGCAAAAGTCTGTAGAATTGGCTTAGAAATATACTAAGTATGAAAACTCTGTATGAAGAGTATAGTGATGTGGACTTCCTAAAATGATCTTGGCTTCAGCTTATGTGTTGTGCCATCTGTCTGCTGCATAGTCACAACTTTAGGAGATAGATCAAAGTATGAAAGAAATAAGTACTAATTGTTAGAATTGAAGACAATAGACTTTACTTATTTTCATTTTTATATTTATATTGTTATTTTTAGATCTAGTGTTAGGAGTTAGCATGATGTCACACATGACTGTCACAAGTCACATGATTATATATCACACAGAAGGATATAGAAGGTTCTAGAATAATAATATTATACAACATGTTCACCATATATTAACTTTATAGATTATACATAGCCTTTAGAATAGGTTAAATAAAGTCTCACACAGATTAACTAACTAGTGTATATAAGATAGACACTTTGTACTTGGAACTCTATTGAGTTCTCTTATGTTAACTCTAATACAAGGTTCTTCTTTTAACTTTATTTTATAAGTCTTTCAAGTTGTAATACTAATGTAGTATATCACTATAGAACACTAGGGATCAAGTTTAGCTTGAATATTCATTAATCATCAGACTAGCAAATTAAAGTGTAACTACTAGTCTGATATACAAGTAAGAATAATAAGAGACACTTGGGAGTTTTAGAGTATAGCCCTAAGAGATGTTTTAGTGATAAAATACTAAAAGAGATTGATAGAAAAACTCTACTGTGAAAAGCTGAGTTTAATAAGAGTATCTTTGTCATGGAAGACTGGGTACTCAATAAATTCTGAATTAATTATATCATTGTTACAGGGATGTGTTGCAGGAAATATAGCTATCATAAAAGACAAGCTTTTATTGGGAATTGAAAAGATATCACTACTATGGAGAATAGTCTTTTGAACAAGTGAACTTGGCATATAATACTCTTATAGAGTGGATCTGGGCTTATCTATTGCTAGTATTCTCTGATACTGAGTAGAAGTATCTAAAATATTACTCAAAAAGATAAGATGTATTTAATAGTAATTGAGAGACAATCTAAGAGATAAGTGTAGGGTTTGTGTTTGATAGTAGTAAAGTCTGCAGGCCTTGTAATGAGGTTTGGTGGTTCTAGGAGACAGAGAAGTCTGTTATAAAGTTTGTGAGGTTAGGAGTTGAGGAACCTTGCTTAGTGAAATATAATGAAAAGTTAGGTTCTCTTACATTTATCTTCTCTTTTAGATTGTTATAACTTAAAGCAAGGAACACTGACCTGAACTTAATCTGCTCAAAGTCTGTTATTTATCTAAACTATGATGTGTAGAGCCAGTATAAAGATATCAGACATATTTTCCCAAAAGTTAGCCTTTAATACAAAACTCTTCTATTTGATTAGATACTAATATCTTCTATAGTACTAGCAGCTATCTAGGACTTGTTCCACTTCCCATTCTTCTTCTTTATTTGCAATAATCAGGTCTAGAAGAAAAGCTACACATTGACCTGATATTAGGTTTATAGAGTAGTAGTTAGCTTTATTATATTAAATACCAGGTATAGTCTCTTTATGGATAACTATCATAACCCAAACTCTAAGATATGTTTGTCTTTAATATAGTTATTTTGATATCAAAACTCCATGGTTATTTGGCTTTATTTGTATCAAATTCTATAGTCATTTGTATCTGTTTTCATTGCCTATTTATCTTTCTCAAACTCTACAAAATTACTTAGACTTTATGCAAAGTTTTTTCTGTCTAATCTGAACTTTTGTTATATGCCAAGTCCACCCATCCAGAAAACACATTCCCACAGGAATACCCCTTGTCAACATCTAATCCAAAAAGCCTGCCTTCTATGGTGGCCACCTTTCTTGCAACAATCTGGAGATTTCACCTTCTATAATGAAGATACTCCTATCTAACTTGGTCTTCCATGGCAGAGTCATACTCCTGTCAGTGTGTCAACACTGAAACCTCTGCTCAGGGTAATAAAGACTATACTACTGAAACCCTAAGCATCTCCTATAATATATACTTGTATATAAGACTAGTAGTTACACTGTAATTTGCTAGTCTGATAATCAATGAAGATAAATTCTATTGAACTCAATCCCTGGTGTTTAACAACAACACACCAAACAGTACTCACTTCCATTTTAGACTTCTTCCTTCCATCAGAAATTGCAACCATGCAATGGATAGATAGCACAGCACATAAGCTGAAGCTAAGGTTGTTCCACAAGTCCATCTTGTGGACTTTCACCTCCAGTATGAACCATGCCTGACAACTTCTTTTAGTGTTTTCACTACTGAAACATCCACTCAGAGATCTATTTTCATTACTTCTTTAGTTTACTAATGTATTCAAGGTTGGTAGTTGTTCTGTAATAGTTAGCCTGATAATTGACTAAAGTTAACACCAAACTCCAGTATCAATGGTAACATACTTCTCTTACTCCTTATAACTTTTAACTTCTCTTTCCAAGACCTTCTTCTAAAATTGTGATTACACAGCTCATAGAAGATATAACACATAAATGTTATTTTGTCCTACAAGTATGAACTGCACTTAACAATAACTTAAGCTTATCAAAATACTGTTAAAATTGGATAGATCTTGCTTTGAGTAGATATCTATAATCAGTCATACAGAAAAGGATCAGATTAAGTATAAAAACTTATCTGGGAACAGATGTAGAAATCTGTGAGATTAGACAAGTACCTAGATTACAGATTAGGCTTGGAAGCTTATCCACAGATTGGCAACATAATCTCAGATAACAACCTTGGCCTCAACTTATATGTTGTACTATTGTCTGTTGCAAAGTTATAATTTTAGATGATAAGATATCAGAGAGGACTAACTGATAGCTTAGTTGGAGAAGTAAAAGAATAAGTTTTGAAGGATTCTTGGTCAGTTCTTAGTTAATTTACAGACTGAATACTACAGAGCATCTACTTAGTCTTAAATACTAAGTTTGTAGTTAGAACTGTGGCTAGGAAGATAGTAGTGTAGAAGATAACTAAAGAGACTTTATAGAGATATTTTCTAGGATATAGGATGACCAGGAGTCTGGATGACAAGTTACCAGGAGATGAAACACAAGGAGTTAATCTGCATGTAAGCAAGTATGGATGTAAAAGTACACCTAAGTATGGTTAGAGTCATATTCAGAGGTCAGAAAACAGATGTCTCAGAAGTCAGTCTATGATAGCAGAATTTATAATGCCAAAGAGTGCTTATCAGCTAACAATAATGTTTTTTGGACTTACAAATTCACTAACTACTTTTCAGGCTACTATAAATGACTTGCTGAGATATTTGATAAAAACAAGTGATTGTGGATGAGAGCAAGTACTTTTTGAGTTTCTAGCACTAAGTAGAGATATCAGTGCATACTAAGAGAGAAGAGTAGCAGTTTTGAGACAAGACTGCTTAACCAGCTTCTTAAGATGAAGATAAATAGAAATAAAACCTACTAGAGTCTCAATTTCACTAGTAGGTGAAGTACAAAATACACTAAGGATATAAAGAGCAGCTGTATATATCCATTGGTAGGTGCTTTAGCAAAGAGCCAGAGTCAAAAACTATAAGTAGCAATTAAAACAATATATAAGTAATAAAGAAGAAGATCTCTAGTTGAATTTCCAAGTATGTTATTACATACTATCTAACATTCACACTCTTTTCATCCTCTTCTGGTATAGATTATACTCCATTCCAATTATTTATTAACCCAGAAACCAAACTCTTTATTTCTCATTAATCCTATAGAGTTTTAAATGACAATCCTTATGGTGCCTGACAATCCAGAATATGTGTAATAGCAGTATCATTAGAAAATAGTCCTTGTATTTATAGCAATAGCCACCATATATAGTTCTCTAGTCTGATAATCAACTTAGAATTATGCTGTACTTGCCTTAAAACCTACTTAAAACCCCTTTTCTAAAATACAACCATATAATAAGATCAAGCTGGACACAATGTCTTCTATTGAAGCCAAGGTTATCCCATTTACATAAGTATCACATCCAACTCTTTTTTGTTATTATCTTCTATTCATACTACTTTATTCAATTTATTTTCTGTACTATTGCAGATATTCCTGCAAGTGTGAATCACTCTTGATATATGTCCATTACTTTAGCTATAGACAATGCCTTTGTTATAGTGCACTTGAACCCTTAGATTTAATCTTGATTTTATTTTCCTTTTATCTATTTTTCTTGATTTTATTTTATTGGATAATGAAGAGGCATATAATAATGGTCACATGATATGTCACATGATGTAATGTCATAGATTTGGAACATAGTAGAAGGAACTAGAACAATAATGTCAAGAGTGTGGAAACATGTTTGTCTTGTAGTAATAGTATGATTGTTATAACTTAAGCTCTTAAGTAAAAACAAAAGACAACTTTTGTATTGAGTAGCACAAAAGAACTTGATAGAGTTCTAAGTACAAAATAGTCTACCTTATATACCATAGACTGTAGTCTGTGTACATATTACAACTAACCTACCCTAAAGTATATGTGCTTACCATAAGGTCAGCATATTGTTACTATACTATATGATATTATTTGTTCCAGGACCTTCTATGGCCTTCTCTATATCACATGATTTTGTGACCATAACAATTGTCACACTTTATAACTTGTATGACTGTCATATATCACATCACATCATAACTTTATCTAAATTCAAAATAAAGAAAAACTCAAAAATAAAATAAAATCAAGTCTAGCATTCACAACTCTGACAGTGATAGACTCATGGACAACACATGTACTTTAGGATAAGAGTATTTATTATTAGCACAAACTATAAACTTTTTATATAAACAGAATAGCAATACATTAGAAACTTCTTGTTGAGTTTTCTTGTAATCTCTATGAGATTCTTTGTTATAAGACTACTTAGTGAGCTATTAATCATCTTGGTTAGTAGTTGTTAGACATAGTTTACACTTCATTATCTAAGATCCAATAAGAATCTCTTAGAAGTTCAAACTAAGTTATTGGTGTATTATCCAAAAATATAGAAATCAAACAATCTTTGGCTTTAGCTTGTATGCTATACCTTTCTAAGTTACACTAATTACATATTTTGGATAATATATTCAAGACATAACAAGTTTTGTGGTAACCACTAGTCAAGATGACCAATAGACCACTTAAGTAAACTTATAGGCTAAGTATCTCATGAAGATTATAAGAAAACTTAACAAGAAGTCCCTGCTGTATTCCTACACTATTTATATAATACATAAATGGTCTGTGCTAGCAATAAATGCCTTATCCTAAAGTCTATATGTCATCCATGAGTATATAATATATATACTATAAGGTAATATTAAAAATAGTTCATACTAGAAGGCAAAAGCCTGTAAGATTGGCTTAGGAATATATAAAGTGTAGAAACTTCATGTAATGAGCTCAGTAACATGGACTTGAATAGAAAAATCTTGGTTTCAGCTTATATACTGCACTATCTGTTTGCTATGTAGTTGTAACTTTAGGTAAGTATCATATGCCAAGTTCACCTGTCCAGAAAATACATTCCTGCAGTGATACTGCATTCTCAACATTTAATCTACAAGCCCATCTTTCATGGCAGCTACCTTTCTTACAACACACTCTCATGGTAGTAATGCAACAATCTGGATATTCTATCTTCTATAACAGGAATACTCCTATCCAACTCAGTCTCCTATGGCAGAGTCCTTACTCCTATCAGTATCTCATCACTGAAACCCCAAGCATCTTCTATATTATCTCCTTGTATATAAGACTAGTAGTTACACTGTAATTTGCTAGTCTGATAATCAACAAAGATAATCCTTATTGAACTCAATCTTTTGTGTTCAACAGCAACACACCAATCAGTACTCACTTTAATCTCAGACTCCTTTCTCTTATCTGAAGTTGTGACTACATGGCAGATAGATAGCGCAGCACATAAGCTGAAGCTAAGATCATTTTACAAGTCTATATATCTCTGAGTCTATTTTGCAGACTTTCACTTCCAGTGTAAACTGTATCTAACAGTATTATCAGACTCCCAAGTCTGCTGTCACTTCTAAGCAGTTTTGTTTGTTAAATCCTCTGTCACAGTCCTATCTAAAAACTTTTGCACTTCAAGTTCAAATAACTTTCTCTTACTATAACTTTTCAACATCAACTCTGGTCCCACTACTTGGGACACCCTTTAATACTATTTTGCATTTTAGCAATAATCTTGCATATTTGCCAAACACTTCATGATGTTCAAGACATATTTATTAAAGAAGCTGATCATCTCCAAGGTCTCTATCTTGTACTATTCAATCTAGCTAAACAGCTTCACCTGTCCCTGGAGTATTATTCCTACAAACAACAATCCTAATTGGGAGAATGCTCCTACTACTAATCCTGTTACTAATCTGACATCTAATAGACCTACTTCCTCTACTTGCTCATAGTCAAAACCCTGTTAGAGCAATAATACTAATGAACAGTTGGCCAATGTACTTGGTTAACTTGCAAATATACTTAATGCTAATCAGACCTCTGGTCCCAATACTAATTCAAGGGGAACTAAAGCCTATATCCCTAATACTTTCAGTGGTACTAAGCCTAACAAGCTCAATAATTTCTTATTCCAATGTTATTTCTACTTCCACACTAATCCCACACAATTCAACACTGACATTGTGAAAATCAACTTTGCAATAACCTACCTTACTGAAGTAGCCTAGGACTGGTTTGAGGTAGGTCTCAACCAGAAAGACCAAGACATCATATAAGACTGGCTCTCTAATTGGAATCTTTTTGTTAATAAGCTACATTAACATTTTAGTCTTTTGAACTCTATTGTTGAAGTGGCCAACATGCTGGACAATCTTTGCATGAAGCCTGGCAATAAGATTTCCACTTACAATATAGATTTCATATGCTATGCCTCCTAATTAGGTTAGGAAAATAGTATTTTATGCCACTACTATTGTTAGTAGCTTCCCAATCAGATCCAGAATCTTATCTTCACCTGGGAACAGGTAAAACCCACATTGTTCCAGAATATACACTTTAGCAATAACTATTGATCTCTACTACTGGGAATATGACTGCAAATGCCACCATACAAGGCAGGCAAAAAAGAAAGCTCTCAAGTCTCACTCCTAGAAGCAAGGTAAAGCTTTTACCTCTGGTCATACCATGGCCTCCCAGAATAAGGCAAATCCATCTCTGGCAGCCTCATCTGCCAAATAATATCCTTCCAAACTACCCCCATTCACTGCTTCCAAGAAACAATCCAATTCTCTACAGATGAATCTCTCTTTCAAGCTAGCCAGCAATAGCAAGTTGACTAGTGACAAGTGCAAGAAGCAGCTCAAAAATAATCTACACTTCTATTGTGGTGCAGGAGACCAAAGTCCAACTTGTTCTTAAGAAACAGTTCATAGTTACTTCCAAGAGCTACAATGCTTCTGTAACTGCTGATCTTTTAGCAGCTGCTTTTAAGAAACCCTCAGAAAAATAGAGAATAACCTCCAGATATCAGAACTGCTAAAGATGGACTTAGTTCTATTTTCACTCTCAACTTTTATTCCTTTATTTTAGAATAGTAGTACTCTTTTAAGACTTAGCAAAAGGTAAGAAAGATGATGTCATATGTAATGGTCACAAGTCACAAGGCATAACAGAAGCATGACATAACATCACAATGGTCATGAGTGTGACACATCACAGTCACAGGGATCACATGATTATAAAAGGTAATAGAATCTACTAGAAGACTTTAGTCATAACTTTAGGATAGGCAGTAGCTACTGTGCACAAACCATGGTCTGGGGTATATAAGATAGACTAGGTTGTAGTGAGAACCCCATTGAGTTCTCTTGTGTTCCTCAATACACAAGTACACTTTTGCTTTAACTCTTTGAGCCCAAGTTATAATACCAGGACTCTGCACAGACTGAGAGCCATGTTGATCTTTCCTGTGCAGCAACAAGTCCCATCCAACTCAATGCATCTGCTTTTTCTAATCCTCATTCACTTTTTGTTTCCCTTACTTCTCCTTTTATTCTTGGTCAGGATCATTTTAATAAAATCCCATTTTGAGCTCTTGTCAACTCCAGGTTTACTCATTGCTTTGTAGACTCAAAATCTGTGGATGCTCACCACCTGAAGACCTCTGCAACTCCTCTGGTTGCTCTCCACTTGTTTGATAGTTCATTAAACAGCACCATCTCCAAAATTGCTAACTTGCCCATAATTTTTTCTACTGGTAATTGTATGAATCTGGACTTTTATGTCACTCCACTTGATTTTTCCTGCTCTTTGGTCCTTGGATACAACTGGCTCACCTGATATAATCCACTGATTGACTAAGTAAATGGGTTAATAAACTTCTGTCTATTTTTGCAGGAAAATCTTGCTCTCTCTTGTATTATAGCTAACATACCATTGGTATCTCCATTATTTGTTAATATCCCTCTACAATCATCAGATTTTGCAGTTTCCATACCTGTATCTGAAACCTTCATGTCTACCTCTAAGTGACCTAACATCACTATCATTGGTGCTATAGCATTCTTGCACACATCAAAACTTCTGGGCTCTAGCAACTTTGAAATCTATCTTTGCTCTTCAGATATTCAGTCTAACTCTACAAAACTTGCATAGGCTCCTGATCTTTCTAATATTCTGTTAGGCGTGGTTCGCACTTGAAGACGAAAGTCTGTGGAGTTGGCTCGGACATGCACAGAGTGTAGAAACTCCTGCAATGAGCTCAGTGATGCGGACTTGCCAGAACGACCTTGGCCTCAACTTATGTGTTGTGCCTCCTACAAGCTGTGTGGTCGCAATTTCAGGAATTGGTCTGTAAGGAGAGGGGTACAACGTGTCACCATTGACACCG
>Ga0157366_1001147_pt1 | contig 10941 bp, 9 predicted proteins | sample AttbisABBM1_FD_113149 | JGI IMG/M metagenome (GOLD analysis project Ga0157366, IMG submission 113149) | Fungus gardens microbial communities from leaf cutter ant in Botucatu, State of São Paulo, Brazil - Atta bisphaerica ABBM1 | ecosystem: Host-associated > Fungi > Mycelium > Unclassified ...
CGTTGAAGGTTCTAAAAAACGTCTGCAGGCATTCGAGGGCGTGGTTATCGCTATTCGTAACCGCGGTCTGCACTCTGCATTCACTGTTCGCAAAATTTCTAACGGCGAAGGCGTTGAGCGTGTATTCCAGACTCACTCGCCGGTCATTGACAGCATCGCTGTTAAACGTCGTGGCGCTGTGCGTAAAGCCAAACTGTACTACCTGCGTGAGCGTACTGGTAAGTCTGCTCGTATTAAAGAGCGTCTTAACTAAGGTATCGCTAACGCGACATCTGAAAGTTAATAGCAAACAAGGGGTTGGCATCTGCCAGCCCCTTTTTTTGTCCTGTTGCCTGCCGTTAAGCGGTCTCTGGTCGCTGAAAATGATAAATCGCGGTATTGACCGGCCCGTCATTGAGCACGATCAGGCCATAACGACAGCCAATAAAATCGCCGCCCGACTTCTTCGCGACGGCTCTGCTGGCGAGATTATCCTCGGCCACCAGAATCTCAATCACCCGTGTTTCAGGTCGTGAAAACCCCAGCGGCAATAAAGCGGCGACGGCACGGGTCGCAATCCCCTGACGCTGAACATCACTACGCACCCAGTAGCCAATCGCACTGGCAGCGCCGGGATGGCGGGCAAAGCGCACGCCTGCGCCTCCCAGCAGCTGATCGTGCTGATCGACAATCGCAAACTCTTCAGCTTCTTCCCGCATCCGTTGCCAGTGGGTAAAGCGAATCCAGCTTTCCGCCTCATGCGGCTGATAGTCGTGATGTGCCCAGGCCATCCAGGGGATCAGGCTGTTCAGCGAGGCGTTCACCGCAGCGGTAAACGCAGGAACATCGCTTAACAGGAAAGGTCGCAGATGCGTCGTGCGTGGTGATGAAGGCATATCATTCCCGGATGCAAACCCTTAATAGTTTCATTTTGCCTGCGCCGGCAAGAAAAACAATAAAATCATGTGTAAAGATATAATTACACTTTAATCCTGATACTCTCTTTTGTCTTATATTTTATATATATGATTTTATTGATTAATATATAGCGTCCTGCGGCGGTTATTGATCTGTGGTAATTAATGTGTACATGCTATCTTGCGCTCTGTACCGGCTGTGATACAGTGACGTCAATCCTCAGCGAGGAGTCCAGAACCGCCAATACGAGATAAAGGATCGCCATCATGCAAAAAGACGCGCTGAACAATGTGCACATCGCCGGTGAACAGGTTTTAATTACACCTGAAGAGCTGAAAGCGAAGTTTCCACTGACGCCGGAACAGCAGGAGCAGGTTGCGGCTTCACGCCAGACCATCTCTGACATCATTGCCGGACGCGATCCGCGTCTGCTGGTGGTATGCGGACCCTGTTCAATTCACGATACCGAAGTCGCACTGGACTATGCGCGTCGTCTGCAAACCCTTTCTGAACAGCTGAGCGATCAGCTCTATATCGTTATGCGCGTCTACTTTGAAAAACCCCGCACCACCGTCGGCTGGAAAGGGCTGATCAACGATCCTTACATGGATAACTCGTTCGATATGGAAGCGGGTCTGCACATCGCGCGTAAGCTGCTGGTGGACCTGGTTGAAATGGGCCTGCCGCTGGCGACAGAAGCGCTCGATCCAAACAGCCCGCAATATCTGGGTGATCTGTTCAGCTGGTCCGCCATTGGCGCACGCACGACCGAATCCCAGACGCACCGCGAAATGGCTTCGGGTCTCTCCATGCCGGTAGGCTTTAAAAATGGCACCGATGGCAGCCTGGGCACGGCGATCAATGCGATGCGCGCCGCGGCAATGCCGCATCGCTTCGTCGGCATCAATCAGGCGGGGCAAGTCTGCCTGCTGCAGACGCAGGGCAACCCGGATGGGCATGTGATTCTGCGTGGTGGTAAAGCGCCGAACTACGGTCCTGACGATGTCGCACAGTGTGAAAAAGAGATGCAGAAGGCGGGACTGCGTCCTGCCTTAATGATAGATTGCAGCCATGGTAATTCGAACAAAGACTACAGCCGTCAGCCTGGCGTAGCGGAATCCGCTATCGCCCAGATCAAAGACGGGAACCGTTCAATCATTGGTCTGATGCTGGAAAGCCATATCAATGAGGGTAACCAGTCTTCTGAACTGCCACGCAGCGAAATGAAATATGGCGTTTCCGTCACCGATGCGTGCATCAGCTGGGACGTGACCGAAACGTTGCTGCGTGAGATGCATCAGGATCTGAAAGGAGTGCTGTCGGCGCGTCTGTCACAAGAGGTATAAGAGGAATGGTGGCTGAACTGACCGCGTTACGCGATCAAATTGATAGTGTTGATAAAGCGCTCCTTGATCTGCTGGCCAGACGTCTGGAGCTGGTCGCTGAGGTAGGGGAAGTTAAAAGCCGTTACGGCCTGCCTATCTATGTGCCTGAACGGGAAGCGTCAATGCTGGCTTCCCGTCGCAAAGAGGCTGAAGCGCTCGGTGTGCCGCCGGATCTGATTGAGGATGTGCTGCGTCGCGTGATGCGCGAATCCTATACCAGCGAGAATGATAAAGGCTTTAAAACCCTGTGCCCGGCACTGCGTCCGGTGGTGATCGTTGGCGGCAAGGGCCAGATGGGCCGACTCTTTGAAAAGATGCTCGGCCTGTCAGGCTATACGGTGAAAACGCTGGATAAAGAGGACTGGCCGCAGGCGGAGACCTTACTCCGTGACGCCGGTATGGTCATCATCAGCGTGCCGATTCACCTGACTGAACAGGTGATTGCACAATTACCCCCTCTGCCAGACGACTGCATTCTGGTCGATCTGGCGTCGGTCAAAAACCGCCCTCTGCAGGCGATGCTGGCCGCCCATAACGGTCCGGTGCTGGGTCTTCATCCGATGTTCGGTCCGGACAGTGGCAGCCTGGCGAAACAGGTGGTGGTCTGGTGTGATGGCCGGCAGCCGGAGGCGTATCAATGGTTCCTGGAGCAGATTCAGGTCTGGGGTGCGCGCCTGCATCGCATCAGTGCGGTTGAGCACGATCAGAACATGGCGTTTATCCAGGCGCTGCGTCACTTTGCCACCTTTGCTTATGGCCTGCATTTAGCCGAAGAGAACGTCAATCTTGACCAGCTGCTGGCGCTTTCATCACCGATTTACCGGCTGGAGCTGGCAATGGTCGGGCGGTTATTCGCTCAGGACCCGCAGCTTTACGCCGATATCATTATGTCTTCAGAGAGTAATCTGGCGCTGATTAAACGTTACTACCAGCGGTTTGGTGAAGCGATCGCGCTGCTGGAGCTGGGTGACAAACAGGCGTTTATCGCCAGCTTTAATCGCGTAGAGCAGTGGTTTGGCGATCATGCCCGACGCTTCCTCATTGAGAGTCGCAGCCTGCTGCGATCGGCGAACGACAGCCGCCCATAAAGAAAAAGGCATCCTTCCGGATGCCTTTTTTCTATTCGGCAGGTTCAACGGGCACGACATTCTCGCTGGGATAACAGCCCAGCACCTTCAGCGAGCGGGTCATTGTCTGTAATTCCTGCAGCGCTTGCTGCATCCGCTCTGATTGCAGATTGCCCTGCACATCAATGTAGAACATCTCTTCCCACGGATTACCGTGAATCGGGCGGGACTCCAGCTTGCTCATAATCAGGTTGTGCTGACGCAGTACCAGCAGCGCATCGACCAGCGCGCCCGCCTGCTGACCGGTTGCCATGATTAGCGTGGTTTTGGCTGGCACCTGATCTGACACATCGATCGCCTTACGCGCCAGCACGATGAAGCGGGTGTGGTTTTGCTGCTGATTGGCCAGATTCCGCTCCAGCACCTGCAACTGATAGAGTTCACCACCGGCTTCACTGCCCAGGGCCGCAACGGCAGGGGAGTTGAGCGCTGCGACCTTTTCCATTGCCGCGGCCGTACTCTCGGTATATTCGATTTTCCAGTGCGGGAAACGGTTAATAAACTGGCTGCACTGCTGGAACGGCTGAGGATGGCTGTAAACCGTCTCTATCTGCTGCAGGTCACTGCTACCCTTCACCAGGACGCAGTGGTCGATAGGCAGCGTCAGTTCACCCACAATGGAGAGGCTGGTCTGCTGCAGCAGGTCATAAACATCATTGATGGAGCCTGAACTGGTGTTCTCAATCGGCATGACGGCGTAATCGGCTGCGCCATTTTCGACCTGTTTGATGATGTCGTGAAACTTCAGGCAGCCACACTCCACCATATTATCGAAATGGCGCGATGCATAGTTGCGTGCCGCCAGATGGGAGTAAGAGCCTTTGGGTCCAAGGAAGGCGATACGCGCCGCATGGGCATGAGGGTGGTTGAGGTTCTTTTGCAGCAGCGCCTGCTGGGTCAGAACGGAATCTTCAATAACCAGCTGAAACAGACGGGTGATATAATGCGCATCCAGGTGATGGGCCTTACCCAGCACAATCAGATTTTCCAGCAGCGCGCGTTCGCGCTCGACATCCCGAATCGGGCGATGTGTAGCCAGCTTGGCCTGCGCAACTTCCACTGCCAGCAGACGACGCTCAGCCAGCAGCGTCAGAAGTTTTTTATCCACTGCGCTGATCTTATCGCGTAGCGCCAGCAATGGATTGTCGGGATTCATAGGGCTCACCTGTATGCTATCCAAAAAAAAAGCCTCCCGGCTGGGAGGCTTGGTTGTTCGTCTTCGCTTTCATTTTCTCCCGACGAATGGCCTCCCGTTCAGGGGAAGGTAAAAAAGAAAGCGAAGAAAAACAGATCATGTTTCATGGAAATGTCCGCAAAAGGAGTAGGGGGAGAGTAACCGTACAGCTTAAAAGCTGTCAATAAAAAACGCGCCCGGAGGCGCGTTAAGAAAATCAGGACGCTTCGTCAGCAGGAATGATGTCTTTCACGCTGGCACTGGCGCGGCGTGCTTCAGACTTGTGCTGGACTTTGTTGAGCTGGCGCTCCAGCTTCGCAATCAGGTCGTTGATCGCGGTGTACATATCGTCATGTTTGGCACTGGCCACCAGAGTCCCGTTTGGGGTGTTAATGGTGGCATCGGCCACGAATTCTTTGGGCTCTTTCGACAGAACAATATGCGGATTAATCAGGTCGGTTTGCCATTTTTCGAGCTTGGCGAGACGGTCTTCAACATGGCTTCGGATGGCCGGGGTGATTTCCATTTGCTTACTGGTAATGTTCAGAATCATCGTTCTTACCTCGCTGTCATTTCCGTCTTGGTCTTCTCAGCATAGCGCGAAAAAGCGCTGAATGTGAGATTTCTATCACGGAAAAATGTCACTTTTTGTCAGTTTTGACAATCTGTGAGAAAGGCTCAGAAACGGGCGGAAATACCTTGAAGCGAACCGATAAACCCGGCATTCTTGATGAGTTAGCTCGCTGATTTCAGATCCAGTTATGACTGTTTTGTGAGCAAAAAAAAGCAGCCTTTCCGGCTGCTTTTTTTATGGCTGAAACGCAGCCTGCTGTCAGCTATTGTTAGCCGCGATGATTTTCGCCACTTTATCCGCTTCAGCGTTCAGCTGCAGGTTGCGGTAGGCATTCTCCATCAGCGGCAGTGCGTCGTGTGTCGCCTGCGTATCCGGATAATCGCGCATCATGCCTTCAACCCGGTTAACAACCGCGACATAAGCCTCACGCTTAGTATAGAATTGCGCCACTGAAAGCTCATATTTGGCCAGGCGATCTTTCAGGTAGACCAGACGTTTCTGCGCGTCAGCGGCATACTGACTGTTCGGGTAACTGCGCAGCAGCTGTGAGAAGTCACGGAAAGCATCACGTGCATGCGTCGGATCGCGGTCAGAACGATCGATACCGAAGAAGCCCTGCAGTGCTGAATCATCCAGCGCCATATCCGTCAGACCTTTCATATAGATGACATAGTCGATGTTCGGATGGGTCGGATTGAGACGCATAAAGCGCGCAATGGCAGCCTGCGCCAGAGGCAGATCGGCATTTTTATAGTACGCGTAGATTAAATCCAGCTGCACCTGCTGCGAGTAAGGACCGAACGGATAACGATTATCCAGCGCTTCCAGTTGCTTAATCGCAGCTTTAAAGTTACCGTCCTGCAGCTTTTGCTGCGCTGTGGCATAGATTTCAGAAGGCGGGCTGTCCGGTACCGCGTCATTTGAGCCGGAACAACCAACAAGTGCCAGGCTCAGTGTGGCAGCAGCCACCAGATGTTTCATACGCGTCATGACGAAGTGATTATCCTCAAATGTTATGGCGGAAGCTGTCCGTATAGCTCCCGGTAATGACCAGGTACGATAGCACATTATATTAAACGGCATCGCCGTGAAAACCCAACGTTAACGAAGAAGCTGTATATGGCACAACAAGTTCAACTCACCGCAACGGTATCCGAATCACAACTCGGACAACGCTTAGATCAGACTTTGGCGGAATTGTTCCCTGATTATTCACGTTCACGCATAAAAGAGTGGATCCTCGATCGTCGCGTGACGGTAAACGGCGTCATGGTCGATACCCCAAAAGAAAAAGTGTTGGGCGGCGAGCTGGTCGCGATTAACGCTGAGATTGAGGAGGCACAGCGCTGGGAACCGCAAAATCTGCCACTCGACATCGTTTACGAAGATGAAGACATCATTGTCATCAATAAACCCCGCGATTTTGTGGTGCATCCCGGTGCCGGTAATCCGGATGGCACGGTGCTGAATGCATTGCTTCATCACTATCCTGCGATCATGGATGTGCCTCGTGCGGGCATCGTACATCGACTGGATAAAGACACGACCGGCCTGATGGTCGTGGCGAAAACCGTACCGGCACAGACGCATCTGGTGGAATCACTGCAGCGGCGTGAAATTACCCGTGAATATGAAGCCGTTGCGATTGGTAATATGACAGCGGGCGGCACGGTCGAAGAGCCGATCAGTCGTCACTCCACCAAACGTACGCACATGGCCGTACACCCGATGGGGAAACCGGCGGTCACGCACTACCGCATCATGGAGCATTTCCGTGCGCACACGCGTCTGCGTCTGCGTCTGGAAACCGGGCGTACTCACCAGATCCGCGTTCATATGTCGCACATCAGCCATCCGCTGGTGGGCGATCCGCTCTACGGTGGTCGCCCGCGTCCGCCAAAAGGCGCCTCAGAGGCGTTTATCGCCACGCTACGGGGCTTCGACCGTCAGGCGCTGCACGCTACGATGCTGCGTCTTTACCATCCTATCAGCGGTATTGAAATGGAGTTTCATGCGGCTATCCCGCAGGACATGGTCGATCTGATTGCGGCGTTAAAAGCAGACACCGCAGAATTTAAAGACCAGATGGACTGGTGATGGATCTGATTATTCCTCAATGGCCCGCACCAGCGCGTGTCCGGGCCTGCTCAACCCGCCGCCAGGGCGGAGTCAGTCACTCCCCGTGGGATGCGCTTAACCTGGGCGGGCACGTGGGGGATAATCCCGACGCGGTTGCGCGTAACCGTCAGTTGCTGGTTGATGAGGCGGGGTTGCCTGCGATGCCACAGTGGCTGGATCAGGTGCACGGCACCGGTGTCGTGCGTCTGGCTGAAGGGGGAGAAACGCCATTACGCGCTGACGCCTGCATCACCTCCGAGCCTGGCGTGGTCTGCGCCATTATGACGGCTGACTGTCTGCCGGTGCTGTTCTGTTCGCAGGATGGTGCTGAAGTGGCGGCCGCGCATGCCGGCTGGCGTGGCCTCTGTGCCGGCGTTCTGGAAAATACCCTGGCGCAGTTCCGATCGCCGCCTGATCAGATTCATGCCTGGCTGGGGCCGGCAATCGGCCCTGATGCGTTTGAGGTCGGTGCCGAAGTGCGCGACGCCTTTGTGGCTCAGGACTCCCACGCCGGACAGGCTTTTCATCCGTCGGGAGAGCGATTCTACGCCAATATCTGGCTGCTGGCGCGCAGGCGACTGCAGGCTGCAGGCGTCCGTTCCATCAGCGCCGACAGTCGCTGTACCTTTACACAGCGTGACGATTTCTTCTCTTTCCGCCGCGATGGGATCACCGGGCGTATGGCAACTTTGATCTGGCTGTTATAACCTTACGCGATAAGACGGTCCAGTTAGCGTATTTTTTACTCAAATCTCAGGTCATTAACCTTGAAAATTTGAGGGATGACCTCATTTAATCTCCAGTAGCATTTTGACCTGTAATGGGAGGAATTATGCGTCTGGATCGTCTTACCAACAAATTTCAGCTGGCTCTCGCCGACGCGCAGTCCCTGGCTCTGGGACACGACAACCAATTTATTGAACCTCTGCACCTGATGAGCGCATTGCTCAAACAGGAAGGCGGATCGGTTTCGCCTTTACTGACGTCGGCCGGTGTCGACGTGACACCTTTTCGCGCGCAGGTTGAGCAGGCCATTGACCGCCTGCCGCAGGTTGAAGGCAGCGAAGGGGATGTTCAACCCTCATCTGACCTCGTCCGGGTATTAAACCTGTGCGACAAACTGGCGCAGAAGCGCAACGACAACTTTATTTCATCTGAATTATTTGTTCTGGCTGCCCTGGAATCACGCGGCTCTCTGGCCGATCTGCTCAAAGCGGCAGGTGCCACTCGCGAAAAAATCACCAGTGCGATTGAACAAATGCGGGGAGGAGACAACGTGAACGATCAGGGGGCTGAAGATCAGCGCCAGGCACTGAAGAAATATACCATCGATCTGACCGAGCGCGCCGAGAAGGGCAAACTCGATCCGGTTATCGGCCGTGATGAAGAGATCCGTCGCACCATCCAGGTGTTGCAGCGCCGTACCAAAAATAACCCGGTGCTGATTGGTGAACCCGGCGTGGGTAAAACAGCGATTGTTGAAGGGCTGGCGCAGCGCATTATCAATGGCGAAGTGCCTGAAGGTCTGAAAGGTCGCCGGGTTCTGGCGCTGGATATGGGTGCGCTGGTGGCCGGTGCTAAATATCGCGGTGAATTCGAAGAGCGCCTGAAAGGGGTGCTGAGCGATCTGTCGAAGCAGGAAGGTAACGTCATTCTGTTCATCGACGAGCTGCATACGATGGTCGGTGCCGGTAAAGCTGACGGCGCGATGGATGCCGGCAATATGCTTAAACCCGCGCTGGCGCGTGGCGAGCTGCACTGTGTCGGTGCCACTACGCTGGATGAGTACCGGCAGTATATTGAAAAAGATGCTGCGCTGGAGCGCCGTTTCCAGAAAGTCTTTGTGGCGGAACCGAGTGTCGAAGATACCATCGCCATTCTGCGCGGCCTGAAAGAGCGTTATGAACTGCATCATCATGTGCAGATCACTGACCCGGCGATCGTCGCGGCTGCAACGCTTTCTCATCGTTACATTGCGGACCGGCAGCTGCCTGACAAGGCGATTGACCTGATCGACGAGGCGGCATCCAGCATTCGTATGCAGATGGACTCTAAGCCGGAGTCACTGGATCGCCTGGAGCGTCGCATCATTCAGCTGAAGCTGGAGCAGCAGGCACTGAAGAAAGAGGCTGATGATGCCAGCATCAAACGCCTTGAGATGCTGGAGAGCGAGCTGAATCAGAAAGAGCGGGAGTATGCCGAGCTTGAAGATGAGTGGAAAACCGAGAAAGCCTCATTATCTGGCACGCAGAACATCAAAGCTGAACTGGAGCAGGCGCGTCTCAATTTAGAGCAGGCCCGTCGTCAGGGCGATCTCGCTCAGATGTCAGAGCTGCAATACGGTAAAATTCCGGCCCTGGAAAAACAGTTAGCTGCAGCGACCCAGGCGGAAGGCAAAACCATGAAGTTACTGCGTAACCGGGTAACAGATGTGGAGATTGCCGATGTGCTGGCCCGCTGGACCGGTATCCCGGTAGCACGAATGATGGAAGGTGAGCGCGATAAGCTGTTGCGGATGGAGCAGGAGCTGCATGGCCGGGTTATCGGACAGGAAGAAGCCGTTGAGGCGGTATCCAATGCGATTCGTCGCAGCCGTGCCGGTCTGTCGGATCCTAACCGTCCTATCGGTTCGTTCCTGTTCCTGGGGCCGACCGGTGTAGGTAAGACCGAGCTGTGTAAATCGCTGGCTAACTTCCTGTTCGACAGTGACGATGCCATGGTGCGTATCGATATGTCCGAATTTATGGAAAAACATTCGGTGTCACGGCTGGTGGGTGCCCCTCCGGGTTATGTCGGTTATGAAGAGGGAGGTTATCTGACTGAAGCGGTACGTCGTCGTCCTTACTCCGTCATCCTGCTGGATGAGGTCGAAAAGGCGCATCCTGATGTCTTTAACATTCTGCTGCAGGTGCTGGATGATGGACGCCTGACGGATGGACAGGGCAGAACGGTCGATTTCCGTAACAGCGTGGTGATCATGACCTCTAACCTTGGGTCAGATTTAATTCAGGAGCGGTTCGGTGATCTCGGCTATCCGGAAATGAAAGAGATTGTGATGGGTGTGGTTGGCCAGCACTTCCGTCCTGAATTCATCAACCGTATTGATGAGGTCGTAGTGTTCCATCCGCTGGCTGAGAAGCATATTGCCTCTATTGCTCAGATTCAGCTGCAGCGGCTGTATCACCGTCTGGAGGAGCGGGGCTATCAGTTGCATATCTCCGAGGAGGCTCTGCGGTTGCTGGCGGAGAATGGCTACGATCCGGTCTATGGTGCGCGTCCGCTGAAACGGGCGATACAGCAGCAGATCGAAAACCCGCTGGCACAGCAGATCCTTTCTGGTTCACTGGTGCCGGGCAAAACGATCCAGATGGATGTGGAAAACGATGTGATCACAGCTCATCAGTAATCCTGCGAGATAAAAACGGGCCTCTGGCCCGTTTTTTTATGCCCTTTTACCTGGCTTTTGTTTAATAAGGCAGCGAATTGAGTGCAAAGTGAACGGTCGGTAAAAAAGTTGTCATTTGCACTTGCGCTATCTGAACGGCTCCCTATAATGCGCCTCCATCGACACGGCACACCGGCAACGGGAAACGGGTTGAAGGTTCAGGAGACTGAGCCGCCGGAGAAAAACTTCTGAAAAAGAGGTTGACTCTGAAGGAGGAAAGC
>Ga0157366_1001148_pt1 | contig 10936 bp, 12 predicted proteins | sample AttbisABBM1_FD_113149 | JGI IMG/M metagenome (GOLD analysis project Ga0157366, IMG submission 113149) | Fungus gardens microbial communities from leaf cutter ant in Botucatu, State of São Paulo, Brazil - Atta bisphaerica ABBM1 | ecosystem: Host-associated > Fungi > Mycelium > Unclassified ...
AGTTCGGGTTTCTGATCTCTTTGATTATACATTGCGTAGATTCTTTTGAACTCATAAAGAAGCGTAACACATCTCAGACACATGATTGACGAGGACATGATAAACCGAAAATTAGTACATGGAGATAAGTTTGTGAATTTGAGGTTAGGAACCCAGTCTTTACAGAACGTAGCTAAATTTATCCAGAAATAGTATTATCGTATGAGAATTTGTACCAACATATCAGCGGTCAACCTACATAAAGCAGTATTTAAGAAGGAAATATATAAATACAGCGTAAAGCTCCAATTCCTTTGGAAAACTGCGAAGTGAGAAAAGAACGAAAAAACCCGATTTCATGATTTTTATCTTCTTCAATCCATCTCATCTAACTGTGTCACCACCTCTCGCACATCCTTCAAACTCTTTTTCAAAATTTTCACCCTCTCCTCCAACCGATCAAGCACATCCTGCATATCTCCAATTTCCTTCTTCCACACCAAAGGGCCAGGAGAATGCACCGAACTGGGAATCCACGAAAACCCTTCCTTCGATGATATCTCCTTATTGACCCCAAAACCACCATTTCCAGCTATATCCCCACCCACACTCAAACGATGTTGTTTTGACATTTCATCCCAAACTGAAGTGACAACCCCTTGTACCCACTTTTCCCTATCCTCCATCTTCTTCATCTCTTTCCTCCTCCCAGCTTCCTCTCTCGAACCCATTAAAATCAATGACCATAAATTACTTATGATCAAAGCGACAATGACAAACCACATAATTGTCGTACTGGAAGATTGTTCCCAAGCATCTCGAACGAGTTCTAGTGCTCCTTCAGTACTTCGAATAATAACTTGCGATGCGTCTTCAAATGTATCCCAAGCCCATTGTAATCCACGTTGATTCCTCTCGTGTTCTCTGCGTTTACTTTCTTCTTCCGAAGAGAGTACCTGGGTGGAGATCGTAGTTGCTCCAGTGACGACAGCTACTGGTGCGGCCTCAGGGAGGACGGAGGTGTCGATTCCTTCAGGTAAGAATTCAGATTGGTGTTCTTGGATGTACTTGTGCATGGATTTTTTGAGTTCAGCATGGTATGTCTTCTGTCCATCAACCGCAGATTTTTCAATAATTGCTATACATCGAGCACGAATTAGAAATTTGCTTATGATTCAAAACTGACAAGGACTTACATCTAATGAAACTACGACCGGTCCATTCAACTTGAGTCGTGACCAGTAATTTTGTTGACATAGAGCTTGCCCACATTGCGCAAGTCCTGGTTTTGACAGAAAAGACGCCACCACTTGGTACATCCGGGTTCCGTGTCGTTGTTACAGTGGAAATGTATTGCTCCGGATCATTGTAAACCATTTCATCCTTAATTTCGCATTTTGTTGATTTGGGCCCAACACTAGAACTCAAAGGCTTGATATATGACATATTCCGTGTGAGCAAATTCGATCCAGGTGCCGTTGGCTGCCAATCCGACATTTGTATGTCTAGGATTTCCCAAGTCAGTTGATCGAAGCCAGGCGTCGAAGCTACACACCTAGAAGTTTTTGATCAATTGACATGAAATCCTTAATAAACCCGCTCGCAAAGATCAAATTATGTATCCGCTCGGGGGTGCCCGGGAGGATACAATCCAACGCCGTTTCGCTATAATGACCCCCATCCTTTGAGCATGGACATGTTGTTATTTTGGGCGTCTTTATCAGAGCGCCCGTCGCAGCAGCAGCAGGCGTAAGTAGTGCTCCATCCAGAGATAGTTGACTAGTGTTCATTCCGTCACCAGGCCGCGCCAGTCGCCATATGTTGTGAATGACGTCGTAAGTTGTATCACGAGAGAGGAAGGAAGCGAATGTATATTTAGCTTGTCGAGTGGTGACTTGGATGGCATTGGGAATAACAAAGGCAGTCATGCGCTTTTCCAAATGTGTGACTTCACACATAGGAACGGAGAGCTATGCCTGGGGTTAGCTCAGCACCTCACAGGAGAGGGTCGTCGACGCACATCCGTGATCCAGCCGAAAATGTTTGCATGGAAGCATATGTGATTTTCTGAAATATAGAGTCGACCTTGTATTAGTATATCTCGTTGGAGTGCACAGCCGTAGTCTAACGATTGTCAATGGGGTGATATGGAAGGAGGTCCACGCACACCTTCAATCAGGTAATCCCCTTCGGGAATACTAGGGAACAGCTCATGAAAATCTGCATTTCTCTTGTTGCTGGCTACTGCAAATCCTGTTACTGGCATGTCTTCCATCTCGTCAAGTATTGATTCGTTTTCTTCCGACTCATCCTCATCGGAACTGGCATCCAATGCAGAATAATATTCTGGCCTGTCTTCGAGGTAGTGCTCCGATGCATTGTCACTTGCCACAGAGACAGATGTCCGCCTGGCACCTGACCTGGGCAATGATAACCGCTTTTGTTTAGAAGCCGGCGAGAAATCTCCCGACTTGCCTTTGACATGATAGAAGGACCCAGGGGGAGGACGTGCCGAGTATGATGGAGACTCAGGAATGGAAGACTTCCTGGATGAGGTCGAACTGACTTGGGCTTGCTGGGTAGCAGAGCTGAAGGGGGCCTGCTGAGCAGGAGACAGTGTTGACTGGGCCATAGTCGCACCCGATGCTGTAATTGCACTTGCAAGACCAGTGGGCTTGCGGGTGGTTGATTTCTTCCAGGGTCGTCTCTTGTCCTTTGCACCTGGACTCGTGGACATGACGCCCGAGTCTTGAGGAGGTACGAAGGAAGCACTGCCTGGCTGCGGGGAAAATTCAGTCTTGAGCGCAGTAGGTGATTCGACGACAGGGGCCATGATTACGGTTCCATTTTCTCCTTGGCGAGGGTCGCGAGTTGTTGTTTCAGGTGTAGAAACGGTATGAAGAGAGCGACTCGAGGCAGAGCGCTTTGGCCTAAAATCTGAAGTTTTGGGCATGCTTGTATTGTCGCGAGTTAGACAAGAGCCTGAGAATGCAGGCGATGTTGTACAAGCCAAAGTAGAATCTTCCCAAGTCTCGCACGCACCGCACTCAGAATAGGAAGACAGCAAAACGGAATCGTGAGGTGATGGTGGCTCCACTACAACGGTCACTATCTGGCTCGACCCTGAATCCTGTGTCCCCAGCGATGTCCTGCTAGCTTCCGCGCAAGGGTCGATCTTGATAGTCGGTGTGATAGGCCTGGGCGGGACTTTCTGTGAAGGCAGCGTCGATGACGATTTGCGGGACGACTGAGAACTCCCTGACGCATCAGACTGGGCCCGGCTGTGCGACGGCGAACCGCGTTTAATAAATTTCGAGAACAATCCTGGAGCCATTTTCTCCTATGATTGCCTTCTCCTCTATCAATTGCTCCTTTCGAGAGCGTGCTACGACAGACAGCCTCTTAGTGCGTGCCGATCTTTAGGGGTGGAAGAAAGGAGCAATGGGCTGAGCCGAGAATGTTCCCTCATATTCTCAATGCTTCTCGATCTTCCTGCATAGCTTCTGTGTCTAAGGTGCGGTTAAACACCCCTTAAGACCAGCAATAATAGTCTAGGCTATGGAGTATCATGTTTGAGCCCCACCAATAAACCATCAAACCAGATTTATTGGAAATTGATTTCCTACAAGAATATTAGCTCATAAGGCAATCTTCACTATATCAGGAGCCTCTTGATGTGAACGCATAGATACTTCATCGGCATTATTGGTTTCCATGATCCAGAAACAGTCATTTCTTACACTTCAAATCGTTTGTACTCACTGTTACGAACATAGAGTACGTACTTGAGATTGTATCTGTTAGGACCTCCACCCACCGCACTAAATACATAGTGATACTTGCTAGGGCGTCCAAGCTTGAAGCGAAGAACCAAAGAATAACAGCACAGGCAATCGTGTCATCAGTAGAACAAGCACCAAAGTGATAATTGACTCATCTTCGGAATCCCAATGAGTTGGCGATGTCAACTTATCAAGTCTTCCTAGGAGCCCCCTCTCTGAACGCTATTGACAATAACAACACACTGGAATATCAATGGGAAATCATTTCTTCTCAGTCTCAGTCCAATGTCAAACACGAACCATTCCCGACACTATCTGACCTTCCGACCATTGAAACCTTGGATGATGCAAGTCGGAGGGTATCATTGATATACCAGAATGTCATTTTCAATGATGACGATGACGATGATTCCTGGGAGCAAGGTGAACAGTCCGAAGAAATAGAGAAAGAACAATCCAAGCTCGCCGGTACCGGTAAATGGACTGCTTGCTGCTTGAATAGAATTCTGAACCCAGCTTGCTCTCCAGATCAAACGACAACAATAACCTGGCCACCTACTATCGAACAAAATCCATTAGAACGCTCACGCTCGCGGCCAAGCTTCGCTGAGTTATCATTTCTTAATACCCCAAGCCGATCCTACGTTGGATCGCAGTTCAGAACTCAAGACACGCAAGGAACTCAATCCTTTAATTACTCTGATGCATCATCCATCGCGTGTTTTCCGACATTCCACTTCAATCTTCATGCGCTCGTCTCAATTACACAGCTAGTGAAACAGAAGATAGTAGGGACCATCAAGGTTTCAACTTTATTGGCCGTTCTCGAAGTTGAAGGACCTGACACTGTCAGAATCAAGTCAGGGAAGGATGCAGGCAAGGAAGTGGCAGTCCTCAGATTGATACTTGGAGATGAGGGCGGTTCTATCTCCAAGTTGATCGCATGGAGAGAGGTTGCCGAATGTTGGGGTGGTCAACAAAGTACGGTTGCAGTCAAGAGGGGTGATATCGTTCTGATTGAAAGTATGTGCTTCATGCTGTTGACATATCATTTTTACTCATTGTTTTTATATTCAGATGTGACTATCGCGTTTGACCCCAAGTCGTCGCCTATCATCACAGCTTCACCCTTTCTCAAGTCTTCTTTGACTATCTGCTATCGTACGATGCCATATGTCAAATCGGATAATCGCCTGCGCCCTGATTTAAGACTGGGTCAGGGGGATGCTGCTGTGCGGAAAGTTGCTGCTGTTGTTGCATGGTTCCAACGTCTCACAGGTCTCGACAAATGCTGATTGTATATGATTGTTAGTTAATGATGAATGTCTGTGGAAATTAGAATTAAGGAACTGGATCTTCTCATTCCAACGTGATGTCTCACTGACATTCGACAAGATTCAGCAAGTCTGGTATCATGAGTGCAGTTTCCTTGTCCTGCATATCATTTAGGAAGACCCAACTGCTGCATGTCAGTTTGGGGTGTTGCATTAAAAGGGCAAGAATCGACATTCTGTCCAAAGACTCGGTTGACGTTGTTTAGGACAAAAATTTCATGGGGACCTGCGCCACCTCCTCGTAGAGAGCACGAGGATCTACCCCCATGCGGATTAACGATCAGTAGTTCGCGATAGGCATTAATGTGTTCCATTGAGTTTTTATGGATGACCCTGTCGATTGACATGATGTCTGTTATTGATACGAAACATAACAATAGAATAGACCACAACTCCAATCATCCAAATCTTTGTTTCGCTAATTGCTGGAACATGTCCATAGTGGCCTACAAGAGCCTCAGAACTTGTTTAACTGAGAAGTTGTTGTACAAACCTTCTCCTTTTCCTTGATGGCGTTAGCTCTCTCCCGTAATGCCATATTTCGCTCTTCCGCCTTTTGCTCGTGGCGCCGCTTTGCAGCATCCCTCTTGGCGATTCTGATATTGGCTTTAGCAAAAAAAACGAGTTTTCCATAAAACAAGAGCAAACCTCTCCCTGAAACTATCGCCTCTGCCCATTATCGTAGATTCATCCAACTCAAACCCATCATCTCCGCGCTCCCTGAATGCCCTATCGTTCTCTCTTCGAAGTTGTTTCTTCTCTAACATGGCCTCTCTCCCAACTGATTTGGGTCCAACCATATCTTCGATTCTGTCTCTTGCTTCTGCTTTATCCTGTTTCCGTCGATAATGTCTCTCTTCTTGTTGTTGTTCAGTAGCATGTTCCCTTGCGAGAATGAGGTCAGAGGCAGAAGGCATGATTGGACCCAACACGCGCTCTCTAGAGCCACCAAAACCTGATACAACTGTTTGAGATGAATGGTCGCGAACATTTGTAGCAGCACTGATCTCTTCGCGTGCAGCTCGTAGTGCATCATCGTCCGCACGCGTTTGCTTTGAAGTGAATGACCATTTGTACGCAGTTTGATCAGAAGCTTGAGCCAGAGAAGCATTTATCCCTTGGTAGTATTTGCCTGAAAGCAGATGGCTCAGTTATGAAGCAAAAGGAGGACTAGACTAGTACTGTGCTCACGAGATAGCTTTCCCCGGTTCCAGGCCTAGGCCGCGCCATCCTGGGGAATGAGTCCTGTTCTGAAGATTCAACCCAGAGTACACTCACTTTGACAAACTTGCGAAAATAACTATACTGCGAGTGAGTTTTCTAGGACAGAAACACAAGGCTGTGCGTACCTTCTCGTCTTTTCACTTGAGAGCTCATTAATATACTGCCTTTTGAATTGAGCATCACGTTATGACGATAACACGATTTCCTGACCTTTCCTCGATCTTCTTTCAACCACAAGCGTAACTCATCGAATTTTCTGAAGTAATCTCCTTCGCTTATCGGAGACACACCACTCGGAAGGTCCGCATGTCTTTCTGGAGAACGAGACCTCAAACGGTCCCTAGAATGATCACGACGCTGCAAATACTTGTCTCTGGAGCGAGAGCGAGATCGACGGGAAGGCATGGCTTACTGCTTTGTAAGTTCCTGGCAAATAAGTGTGTGTTCGTTCGTGTTGTACCTTATTTACTGTCTAATATCATACCCGGGCAAGATAAGTTATTGGATTACGAACTCGCGAACATAAACCAGGTCGGTATGGTTGCGGGTTTTCAAATATTTAGAGAACTCGGCATCGGCGAAACGAGCCGTTAATCTACTCATGATACTGATGCCCAAATGACAGATCATTTCGTCGCGATGCTATCTGGCACCTTTGCTTTCTTCCTTTTTTCTCTCCCTTGATGGGCAAAAACAAGAAACAGACAAAACCAATTCAAGACGGAATTTCGAAAGGCAGAAAGCCCGTGGACAATGTGTGTTCAGCTCAGTTTTCACACTTATAGCTCACTCATCATGACATCAGGAAGTAAATACTCGCTCAGCCAATGAAAATCTTTCCAGTTACTTTTGGAGCTTGCTAGTCTTGTGTCTAGCAATATATGCCTACCTTGTACGTCTCTAGGGACTACTCCTCGTACGACTACAGACTGAATCCAGCTCGATTTCAGCAACCCAGTGTCCTCTATGGGTTCGTCAGTGATTGGATAGGATTCTCGGAGCACTGGGATATTGCATCTTTGTCCGAGGGACTTCAACCTGTGTTTGCAGCGCTGCAGGCAGATGCTGCAAAACAAGAAGCTGTCGTGCAAGCCTTCAAGGCGGGTCCTGCTTCCTTCCTCGTTTCTTCAGTCATTCAATATTGTATGCCAATAGCATGCTTGGTTAGCGTATGGTACGATACACTGCTTTTTAATATGAAAACTGACCTCTCACCTCACTTTTGTCCCAAAGAACGGGATGCCATGGGCGCAGACGAATACCACCCAATTAGTCGCGAGGGCACCAATCTCACAAGCGCAGGTGGAATCGGTTTTACAGTAGCTGACACTCTCGACACAATGCTCATCATGGGTCTAAATGAAGAATATCAGCGTGCCAGGCGCTGGGTGGAAGATAAGCTCACATTTGACAAGGATGGCGCTTTTAGTACATTCGAAGTGAGTTCCTTCTATCTCCTTACCACCTCAAGTTCACCGTAGGTTCATGTTTTGGACAGACTACCATTCGCGTTCTTGGTGGTCTCCTCTCAGCGCTACATCTGACTCATCATGACCCAGTATTACTGCGAAAAGCCGTGGACCTAGCGGACCGTATCCTCCCCGTTTTTGACACACCTTCAGGGCTACCTCTTCCCGTTGTCAACTTGGGCGAGAAGAAAGGGTACCATACTACTGATTACCCTGGGCTCGTTAGCATAGCTGAAATAGGAACGCTACAACTCGAATTTCGATATCTCAGCGAAGTTACTGGAAACTCAATTTATTGGGAGAAGGCCGAAAAAGTGAGGACTGCACTGTACACGAAAGGATTCAGAATCAGCTGACTCTTATACGACCAGATAATGGAAATCATTCATAAAGCTAGGTTGCCTCATGGAATGGCATCCATCTTTATGGAGTGGGTCTTTCTATGCTCTTTTCTTATTCTCCTGTCTCTACTTATCGCTCACAACCATGTAGTATCGATGATGGCCAATACATCACCTCTCCTGTCCGCCTTGGATCTAGAGCAGATTCGTTTTACGAATATCTTTTGCAAGTCCATAAATATCTGGGGATTGGGATTTACGACTTTGACTCACCTTCGTTCCAGAAAACAATTCATCCAGACAGTAAGTGTTCTGGCTCTCTCTTTGAATTTTCGTATAAAGACCTTCCGGTGCAGGGATATGCAGAAACGATCTACATGCATGTACATTTTCCTGGAACTTTCTTCCAACATCCAACTACTCACACTGGGCATAGATGTACCTCGATGCAATGACTGCAATCCAAAATCACCTTGTTCAAAAAACCAAAACAGGAGGATATACCTACACATCTGAACTACAGCCCGAACGCCAAGAAAATGGAGAAATGTACGCCTCCACTCCTCTACCCTCACCAATGCTATTACTTCAACATTTGACAGATCTTGGCGTCTCGTACCGAAACAGGATCACCTGACTTGTTTCCTCGCAGGTTCACTCATGCTCGGAGCAGTCATTGCCGATCCCAGAGTCCCTCGTAACAGAATCTCTCGACCTCCGAGTCCTGATCAACTTTCAGAGTATGGCCTACGTGATTGGAAGTTTGGTTCGGAGCTTTTGAAAACATGTTTGCATACTCATGACACCGCGACGTATGTGTTGAATTATTCGTGGGACTACAAGTCCTACGTGGTGAAGTGATTGAGGACTGATTTTCAAGTCTTTGCTAATTAGGGGTCTTTCACCTGAGATTGTTCATTTCAGAATTCCGAGTGATGGGATGGATGGGATGTCTCATGCTCCGTCGGATTGGTATATCAAGGGTGCTAAGTGAGTCTTTTTTTACTTTGAGGTGCCTACCGAGATGATCAATCTGAGTTTCACGTCAGACTAGGGGAACCTGCACCTTATACTGCACGATATATGCTCCGGTAAGTGGTTACTGGTATTTATTTACGCTGATTGTTCAGTTTCTTTCATTTGCTCTATGTGTAGTCCTGAAACTGTCGAGTCCCTGTTCATAGCCTATCGTCTTACAGGTGATGAACGTTATAGGGAGTATGGCTGGAATATTTTTCAAGCAATAGAAAAACACTGTCGTGTTGAGACAGGCGGATATGCGACTATTCTTAATGTTGATCAAGTACCGACACAGAAAGAAGACAAGATGGAGACGTTCTTTTTAGTGAGTTCAACACATGAGAGAATCAAAAGATGTAATGTAGGCTTACAAAATCACAGAGTGAGACTTTGAAATACCTATATCTCCTGTTCTCAGACGATAGCGTGATACCTCTCGACCGTAAGTTCCTGATAGCATTCCCGCAATATCCACTGGTTCAGACATGATTAGGCTATGTCCTTAGCACCGAGGCACATCCCCTGCCCATATTCACACCAACTGTCAAGTTCCGCTAATACCTACTGTATGTTTGAACTTCCCATGTGTGTACCATAGCCATATTTGCTAGAGACCACTGTCATACAAAAGCATATAGTAGTAATGAAAGAGGGAAGTTTTTGTACCAGATTGGCCAACCAGATATACATGAGAAACCCCTACATCTCGCCGTTCCATCTTAATAACGCCACATAAGCGAGTTGTTTACTCGTCGTCGTCGTCATCACCATCAGCATTACCCTTGGCAGCAGCAGCAGCACGCTTGCGCTTAACGCGACCAGGGCGTCCACCACCGTATGGGGAGGTGAGAGCAAAGTCGATGTGCTTTTGAGAGTCAAGGCGAACAACGAAAGAGGGAACGTTGACAATCTGCTTGCCAACACTTGAGGGCGATAAGAGGGTACAGACTTTAAATTATGACACCGGGACAAACTCACCGAATGTGCCTCTGCCTGATCAAAACACGAGCATGGTGGATACTCTTAGCAAGCCCACTCTTAAACACCTGAGTCTGAAGTCTTCTCTCCAAGAAATCCTCAATCTTCAAAGCCAACACATAATCGAGACGCATACGACTCTCATCGAGCACACCGATACGGACCAGTCGGCGGATAAGAGCGTTACCCTCGAAGAGACGCTTGGGGTCCTTGTCGTCGAGCTTGAGAAGTTCACGGGCGGCACGACGAATTTTGGAAAGGATAAGAGCGATACGCCAGATTTCACGCTTGTTGCGGAGACCGTACTCGCCGGCAAGCTAACAAAACCAAAAACGCAATTAAGTGGGGAGAAATAGGAAGAAAACACAAGCATACCTTGAGCTCAGCATCGAGACGAGCGGACTCGAAAGGTCGACGGGGGACCTTGTATCTGGATCATCCCATGATTGTATATGATATCAATCGCGCACGAAAGATCATATGAATGGGTAAGGGGGCACAAATGACATGAAACAAGTCAGCACTGTGCACAACACCCTCCACCAGGGGTGGATCTTGAAGTTGTAATCAAATAACAACTACTCACGTCTTGCTGTAGTTTCTTGGGGCCCTGGAGACAATGTTGGATCAGCACGGCGAGAATGGCAGCGGGCGACATTACCTGGGCATTTTTCTACCGTCGGAGAGAGAGGAGATTTACTGCTTCAGGCCCAGCTTGGGTGCACAGCCACAACTGGATAGTTAGTGCAGCCACCCGGAGAAGTCCGGTGAGGGCTGGTCGGCATTGGTGATCACCGACCAGACAAGAC
>Ga0157366_1001149_pt1 | contig 10931 bp, 8 predicted proteins | sample AttbisABBM1_FD_113149 | JGI IMG/M metagenome (GOLD analysis project Ga0157366, IMG submission 113149) | Fungus gardens microbial communities from leaf cutter ant in Botucatu, State of São Paulo, Brazil - Atta bisphaerica ABBM1 | ecosystem: Host-associated > Fungi > Mycelium > Unclassified ...
CCGCCTTGCGTGAATTATCCAGTATATTCCAGTAATGACGAGCCGCTTCCAGCAGGATGTACGTACCCACAATATTAGTTTCGATAAAATCAGCAGGTCCGCTGATGGAGCGATCAACATGGCTTTCCGCCGCCAGGTGCATAACGGCATCTGGCTGATGACGGGAAAAGATCGCCGCCATCGCATTTTTATCGCAAATATCTGCCTGCTCAAAAACGTAACGCGGACTGTCACTGACCGTTAAGAGGGATTCAGGATTGCCAGCATAGGTGAGTTTATCGACATTCACCACGCTGTCAGTAGTGTCATTAATAATATGGCGTACAACAGCAGAACCAATAAAACCGGCCCCGCCGGTCACTAGAATTTTCACACAATCTCTCTCTTTACAACGGTCAGACAACTCTACCCTGACGTTAAAATACTCCCCGCGATTAACATAAACAAAGGGATGTAATAAAAAACTCCCATTACGGGAGTTTTTTCAGTGCCTTAAAGTGCGATCGCGATTAACGATAACCGTTCGGGTTATTGGACTGCCATTTCCACGTATCGCGCATCATTTCGTCAATGCCACGTGATACACGCCAGTCGAGTTCTTTATCTGCCAGGGTTGCATCAGCCCAGAAGGCGGCTAAATCACCATCGCGACGTGGCGATATTTGATAAGGAACGGCGCGGCCAGAAGCTTTCTCAAACGCTTTCACCATTTCCAGCACCGAATAGCCTTTTCCGGCACCGAGATTATAGGCTTTATAACCGCTGATCGCTGGCAGATGATCCAGCGCCTTCAGATGCCCCTCGGCCAGATCCATCACATGGATATAGTCACGCACACCTGTACCATCCTGGGTTGGGTAGTCATCACCAAAAATACCCAGTTTTTCCAGACGACCAATTGCGACCTGAGCAATATAGGGCAACAGATTGTTAGGAATGCCATTTGGATCTTCACCGATCTGGCCAGACTCATGCGCCCCTACCGGGTTAAAGTAACGCAACGCGATGGTGTTGAATTCCGGATTAGCTTTCGCATAATCCCGCAGGATCTGCTCAACCATCAGTTTGGATGTACCATACGGGCTGGTGGTGCCACCAATTGGAGTGGTTTCCACATAAGGAACAGGCGCATCGGCACCGTACACTGTTGCGGAAGAGCTGAAAATAAACTGATTGACCCCAGCACTGCGCATCTCTTCCAGCAGTACCAGCGTACCAGTAACGTTATTCTGATAGTATTCCAGAGGCTTGCGAGTGGATTCACCCACGGCTTTCAGGCCCGCGAAGTGAATGACAGCGCTGATGTCATGACGAGTAAAGATGTCCCGCAGACAGGTACGATCAAGAATATCACCCTGATAAAATGTCGCACTTTTACCTGCCAGCTTTTCAACACGACTGACAGATTCCTGTGACGCATTACTTAAGTTATCCAGTACCACTACATCATCGCCACGCATAAGCAGCGACAGTACAGTATGCGAGCCGATATAACCTGCTCCACCCGTTACTAAAATAGCCATTTGAACTCCTTCCCACCGCATCGTTACTGGCAGTGTTTTGTACAATAACGAATTATTTTGCCAGGATTTGCTTCACTGCATCACGGAATTCGTGATTGCGTAATCCCCAGGTCACAAACGCTTGCATGTAACCCAGCTTACGACCGCAGTCAAAACTCTGCCCCGTTAATAAATGCGCATCAACCGGATGTTTTTTACTCAGGTTAGCGATAGCATCTGTTAACTGATAGCGATCCCATGCACCGGGTTGCAGATTTTCCAGCTCAGGCCAGATATCGGCAGACAGAACGTAACGTCCTACCGCATAGAGATCAGAGTCCAGCCGTTGTGGCTGTTCTGGTTTTTCAACAAAATCAACAATCTGGCTGACATGTCCCGACGCGATAAGCGGCTCATCAGTGGTGATCACGGAATATTCGGAAAGATCGGCATTTGGCATATGGTTGACCAGTACCTGACTACGACCGGTTTCTTCAAAACGAGCCACCATTGCAGCCAGATTATAGCGCAGTGGATCTGCCGAAGCGTCGTTCAGTACCACATCCGGTAACAGCACAACAAAAGGCTGATCGTGCAGCATTGGGCGGGCACACAACAGTGCATTTGCCAGTCCCAGTTGCTGTGGCTGGCGCACGTTCATAATGGTGACGCCTGGCGGGCAGATAGACTTGACTTCACTCAGCAACTGGCGCTTAACACGCGCTTCAAGCAGAGCTTCCAGCTCATAAGAAGTATCAAAATGGTTTTCAACTGCATTCTTGGATGCATGGGTGACCAGAACAATATCTTTGATGCCTGCAGCAACACATTCGTCAACAATGTACTGGATCATCGGCTTATCGACGATTGGCAGCATTTCTTTTGGAATGGCTTTGGTCGCAGGGAGCATATGCATACCGAGGCCCGCTACCGGGATTACTGCTTTAAGCTTGGTCATAACTTTCCCATATAAATGAAATAATAAGCGTTACTTTATTATGCACCACAAGAACAATTTCTCAGTATAATCTTAATCTGAAAACCATTCTGTCATCAGGATCCTTCTGTATAGTGTTACAGATCCTTTAACAGCTTTTGCACATTACTGCGGTTTTCATTTTCCGGATTACGTCCTACCCACTCTTTCAGTCGTTGTTTCGCTTCATCACGCAGTTGCTGGCGTAATACCTGATCCACTTTCAGACTATAGTTGAGCGCTGACCACGGACCATAAATGCGTAATGGCACCGGCGTTTGCTGTAAACGGGTAATCAACGTTTCGTCCCCCTGCCAGCCCTGAGTCACCGTCACCCCAAAGTTCATATCAAGCTGTTTTTTCGCCAGATCAATCTGACCAGCACCGCTATATCCCAGCATACTTGCCTCGGCATTCAGCGCCGGGAAAGTGATCATTCCCTGATCCAGGGTAGCGTGACCCGTGATTTGCTGTAAAAGTGGCTGGTCATTTTGCTCACCACGAACTTTATCACTGCTGCTGCTTTCCACTGCCCGCTGGATCAGTTGCAGGAAATCCAGTCCAGCGAAATGTGAATTATCCAGTTTCAGATCTGCATCACCCTGCCACTGCTGCTTAAACTCATCGACAGTCAGCCCGTTACCACTAAAGTTCCCCTGCAACGTCAATGCACCACTGATGGTTTCTGGCAGAGAGAAGGCTTGCAATAGCGGTGTAATATCCACTTGCTGGAGTGACGGTTTCAGTATCACTTTCGTTTGTGCTGTACTGACATCAATGCTTCCAGGTAAAGAGAAATTCCCTCCCGCAAGCTGACCATTCAGCGTGTTCAGTTGTAATAATCCCTGTTGATTATCTGCCTGCAACTGTACGGCATTCATATCAAGCCCACGCCAGCGCAATTTATCAATATGCACATTCAGCGTGCCATCCAGCATATTCAGTGGAGAATCGGCATTATTTACCGCAGGAGTATCCGCAATAACCGGCGCACGCCCGGAACGCTGTACCTGCTGCACATTTCCAGTGCCGGCAACGTCATTGATCCCCAGCAGTGCATCCATATCCAGCATTGTCGCACTGAGATCAGCCGCGATTTGTGGCCGATTCCCCAACGTACCACTGATTTTTCCTGCCAGCTGACTGTCATTTACTGTGAAATGAACATCATCGAGGTTGAAGCGCAGCTTGCCTGCATCCCAGCCTGCGGTCATTGCCACCTGTCCACGGATACCTGTTTTCGGCAGATCAGCGCCCTGTAGCTGATAATCCAGCTGATTAATCGTCGCCTTAAGCTGATGTGGATAGTGGGTAATATCAAGTTCGCTACTCAGCTGTAACTGCAGTTCACGCTGATCACGGTTAATGCGGCTACTCAGCTCCAGCGTCGCCTGACGTGGCTGTGTCTGATCAAGCTGGAGATTAAAATCACGGACATTGAGTTGTTCGCCGTTGTTCTGCTGCCAGATAAGCAGGCTGTCAACGACCTTTAAATGGGATATGTCAAACTTCCAGCCACGTGTCACATCATCAATCACTGATGGCGAGGGGTTGCTGTCCGGGCCAACAGGCGCATCTGCCGGACGCTGGCGGGCACTTTCTGGTGTTAAACGTACCACCGCACCTTTCAGCATCACCTGTTTCACGGAAAGTTGGTGGGAGAGTAAAGGAAGAAGCGCCACATCCAGTCGCATATTTTCCGCACTGACCAGAGGTTTGGATGCCCCTTCTGCCGTTAACGTGAGCGGACCAGAAAGAATACTCAACTGAGGCCAGACATGCCAGCGCAGATCACCTTGCAGCGCCAGTTGATAGCCACTGCGCTGCTCCACCTGTTGAGCCATATAGGCGCGAAAATCATTGGGATTGACCAACAAAACCAGCGCGGTCATTCCAGCCACCATCACCACCAGTAAAATGGCCAGTGTGGTTATCACTCTTTTCATGCCTTTGCCACCTTTAATCTTTGTCTATCCGACTGGCAACCGCGCCTTGTTGATCCTTATATTTAGCATCCTGCCTGCGATTATATGGGCGCGCAGCAGGACCCGATAACGGTTCAAAGCTCAGTGCGCCAATCAACATACCAGGACGTAACGCCAGCGGTAGCTTACCGGAATTATAGAACTCCAGCACAATGCGTCCCTGCCAGCCAGGATCGATACGGTGAGCCGTCACATGTACCATTAATCCCAGACGGGCCAGAGAAGAACGACCATCCAGCCAGCCGACCAGATCATCAGGCAGCGTGACAGATTCAAAGGTCACCGCCAGTGCCAGTTCTCCAGGGTGCAGGAAAAAGGCTTCTCCTTCCGGCAACACAATTTCATCACTCATCACGCGATCCAGCGCGGCGCTGACTTCATGTTTTGGCCCGCTTAAATCAATAAACGGCGCTGTATGACCGCGAAAAGTACGAAACTGATTACCCAGACGAACATCCACTGTCGCGCCATTAATACGTTCCGCTGGAGGTCGGGGGGTAATGCCCAGCTTACCATTATCGAGCCAGGCTTCTATATCGCGGTCACACAATCTCATTACGGCTACTCCAATCTTATTCAGAATTACTCAAAGAACTGATTAATCTTCGCTTTGAGGATATCAATGGCAATGCGGTTTTTCCCTCCGCGTGGCACGATGATATCGGCATACTGCTTTGAAGGCTCAATAAATTGCAGGAACATTGGACGTACAGTCTTTTTATACTGCGCCATCACTGAATCCATTGAACGACCACGTTCATTCACATCACGTTTCATGCGGCGCATCAAACAGATATCCAGCGGAGTATCAACGAAGATCGAGAAATTCATCTCCTGGCGCAGACGTGCATCCGTCAGCAGCAGGATCCCTTCCAGGATAATGACCTTCTTTGGCTTCAGTGTGATAGTTCTTTTTTCACGGGTATGTTCAACATAACTGTAAACGGGCAGTTCAATTGCCTGACCTGCTTTCAGCATTTGCAAATGCTGTAACAGCAGCGTGTGGTCCATTGCACTCGGGTGGTCGTAGTTCGTTTTAACCCGCTCTTCCATTGTTAAGTGGCTTTGATCTTTGTAATAGGCATCCTCTGGGATCACACCAATATTTTCATCGCCGACCTGCTCACGAATTTCGCGATACAGCGTGCTGGCAATAAGACTTTTCCCCGAGGCTGATGCGCCTGCGATACCTACGATGACGCACTGATGCGACTTGTCAGCCATAAATTAACGACCTGATTCCGAGACAAAATGAAAGGATAAATAGCCAGCTTCCTGAAATATGAAGGGCATAACGCGCGCAATTATAGGGAGTTCACCCGGCTGATGCCAGAAAAAGCATTCCCCACCTTTTCAGATTATCCCGTTAGCGGATATGCTTATTGCCCGCTAACATGCCCAAAGTAAAGATTCTGAAGGAAAGCTCGTGCCAAACCCTATTCTGCATATCCTGACCTATTTTGGTGACAGTATGCTGCTGCTCCCCACCGCAGTGATTATCGCCATACTTCTGTGCTGGAAAACAGAAAACAGGCGTGCAGTCTGGTTCTGGTTGCTGTTGTTTGGCTGTGCAGGACTGGTGGTTAGCCTGTCCAAAATTGCTTTCCTTGGTTTTGGTATCGGCAGTGCGCGATTCAATTTCACGGGTTTTAGCGGCCACAGTGCCATGTCAGCCACACTCTGGCCAGTGCTGTTGTGGTTATTGAGTGGTCGTTTCTCTTCTCCGTGGCGGCGCTTGCTGCTTGTTGTGGGATACGCCATTCCAGTGATGGTTGGCTGGTCACGCCTGGCATTGAATGCCCATTCTGTCAGTGAAGTCGTTGCCGGGCTGGTGCTGGGATTCACACTCAGTACAGCATTTCTGCTGAGTCAACGTGCTGTCCATCCACAGAGTTTTTCTTTGGTGCAGCTGTGCATTGCGTTATTACTCCCGATATTGCTGTTCAGCAACGGGCGGGTAGCAACAACCCAGCAGTTCCTGCAACATTTATCGGTGCAGCTCGCAGGGACTGATCACGCCTGGACCCGCGCTGAGTTATTGAGATTAAAAATGTAATCATTCGGCAGTTTAACGGTGTGATAGCATGGTATCAAAAAGAGATCTTGCGTCATTTTGTTAAGTGCCGGATGGGTGGGAATGGCTGCAGAAATAATCGTCAACAAGCAACATAACCGTTCACTGTGGGTTACCAGCCTGCTGTTAGGATTATTTAGTCTGGCTACCACCTCATATTGCCTGACATTAATTAAAATCAACGGTCAGCTATCCCCTTTGTGGTTTTCAACAACCTTGATGACCATCGTAGTTTTCCGCAACTCTCTGCGCAGGTTGCCTCTGTTACTGGGGAGTTGTTTACTCGGGGTGATCGGTGCAAATACTCTGATGCTGGGTGTCGGGACTTTTGATCTGCAACTCCCATTGTTGAATCTGCTGCAGGCCACCGCCGGTGGTTTATTACTGCGTGTTCTTTTAGATCCACAAGCTCCCCTGAATACACTGTCCAGTTGGATCAAAATGGTGCTGGCAGTGGGATTATTTACCCCCTTTGTAACCGCAATTCTGGCCTGTGCCTTCCTGGATCTACCCCAGCAATCCCTGGCACAGCTGTTTTCGACCTGGGTCGCCTCAGAAATGATTGGGATGCTGGCGCTGGGTCCAGTGGCTTTACTCTGGCAACGAGGCCCACAGTTGCAATACCGGGTACTACTGGAAACCCTTATCACGCAGTTGGTGACCCTTGTGCTTTGCTGGCTGGTATTACGTTATCTGCCCTGGCCATTCGTTTTCGTCATTGTCATTCTGTTTTACAGCGCTGTACGTCTGCCCCGCCTTGCCGCGTTTATCGTGTATTTCGCAACCGTATCCATGATCCCCCTGATGCTGGTGCTCAATCTGATCCCTGCAGCGCACGCCTCACTTTCACCGCTGTTTTCTGTCCCCTGGTTACCATTACTGCTGGCACTGGTTCCCAGTCATTTAATGACGCTGGTGATGCACTCGTTTCGCGAAGAACGTCAACATATTTCAGAGAGTGAAGCGCGTTTTCGTCATGCGATGGAATACTCTGCTATTGGTATGGCGTTGATCTCCCCCGAAGGAAGGTGGTTGCAGGTTAATCGATCTTTGTGCAATTTGCTGGGTTACAGCTCAGACGAGTTGAAAGAGATGACCGCACCGCAGCTCAGCCACCCTGATGATCTTGCAGCACATTTGACGAAAAGAGCGCGACTGCTGACAGGCGAAATTACCAGTTACAGTATGGAAAAACGTTATCTGCGGAAGGACAAACAAACCGTCTGGACAATGCTGACGATGTCTCTGGTGCGCAATCATCATCAGCAACCTCTCTATTTTATTGCACAAATTGAGAATATCACTGACCTGAAACAGAGCGAAAAGATCAACCAGCAACTTATGGAGCGCATAACCCAGGCCAATGAGCGTATGCGTATTACACTGAATGCCATCGATGAAGCGGTCATCAGTACTGACGACAAGATGCAGGTCATTTTTATGAATCCGGTTGCGGAGAAAATGACCGGCTGGGCACAGTCACATGCAGCAGGTAAACCCATTGCCGATATCCTGCGTATCACCCAGGATGGAGATGAGGTATCTCAGGAAATTGTGCTGACTTGTGCTTATCCCAAACACACTATCCCGGAAGCGGCAGATAGAGATCTGCTCCTGCATAACCGCGCCGGGGAGCAATTTGCGATTAATTACAGCCTTTCACCACTGAGTACATCAACAGGTGAAAACATCGGCAGCGTAATGGTCATCCAGGATATCAGTGAATCGCGGGAAATATTTAAGCGTCTGCGTTACAGCGCTGCTCACGATATGCTCACGCGTTTACCCAATCGTGCCAGTTTTGAACAACGACTGAAACAACTGCTTCTGCCACAGAACGCTCCTCCTGTCGGTCATGTGCTGGCTTTTGTTGATCTTGACCGTTTTAAAGCTGTTAACGACAATGCCGGACATGCTGCCGGAGATAACCTGTTGCGTAAGCTAGCCAGTATCATGTCGCGTCAGTTGCGTAGCACCGATTTTCTTGCCCGTATTGGCGGTGATGAATTTGCCCTGCTGTTGCCAGAATGTTCACTGGAAGAGGCCCTTGAGGTCACCCACCGCCTGGTGAAAGCGATTGGTCAGTATCGTTTTCTGTGGCAAGGGCAGGACTATTTTGTGGGTGCCAGCGCCGGGATTACCGTGTTTAGCAAGGGTAGCAGTGCTGTTGAGATCATGGCTCAGGCTGATGTTGCCTGTTATCAGGCGAAAAACAGCGGACGCGGCCAGGTAGCGGTTTATCATACCACAGAGGGAGATATTCTTCGCTCCTGAACCCAGCTTTGCGGAGGCGGGCTAACAAGGCCCCGGTGCCCTCTTCAGGTTCCCCCCACTTATCCATCCTGAATGCATCACAAATCCGCAATTTCCCTTGCTCTGTAAAGCTGCCCAGGCTAAAGTCGCCCCCTTTTTTTCCTCACTCAGCGGAGAGAACAATGTTTATCGGTTTCGATTACGGTACGGCAAATTGCTCAGTCGCCATCATGGACAATGGCCAGCCTAAAATGCTGCCTTTAGAGCAGGGTTCCCCCTATCTACCCTCAATGCTGTGTGCGCCCACTCGTGAAGCCGTCAGTGAATGGCTGTTCCGTCATCACCAGGTCCCCACACCACAGGAAGAGAATCAGGCACTGTTGCGCCGTGCTGTTGCCTTCAATCGTGAAGAAGATATTGACGTCACGCCTGGCAGCGTGAAGTTTGGTCTGGCCTCACTGGCACAATATATGGATGATCCAGAGGAAGTGTGGTTTGTTAAATCACCAAAATCGTTCCTCGGCGCCAGCGGCCTGAAGCCACAGCAGATCGCGTTATTTGAAGATCTGGTCTGCGCAATGATGCTGCAAATTCGCCAGTCAGCAGAGCATTCTCTGAATGATAGTGTAACCCAGGCGGTGATTGGCCGTCCGGTTAACTTCCAGGGCCTGGGTGGTGAGGACGCGAACCAGCAGGCAGAAGGTATTCTGGCTCGTGCTGCCAGTCGTGCAGGCTTTCGTGATGTTATCTTCCAGTTTGAGCCTGTTGCTGCCGGGCTGGATTTTGAAGCCACACTGAGTAACGAACAGCGTGTGTTAGTGGTGGATATCGGTGGGGGAACAACTGACTGTTCAATGTTGCTGATGGGGCCGCAGTGGCATAATAAAGCCGATCGTGGTGACAGTTTACTGGGACACAGTGGCTGCCGCGTGGGTGGTAACGATCTGGATATTATGCTGGCCTTTAAAGAGCTGATGCCATTGCTGGGGTTGGGTGGTGAAACGATGAAAGGCACCGGATTACCTGCCCTGCCGTGGTGGAATGCCGTAGCTATTAATGATGTTCCGGCGCAGAGTGATTTCTATGCAGCAACCAGTAATAAGCTGTTGCAGGATTTGATCCGTGATGCGCGTGAACCCGAGAAGGTCAAACGTTTGTTGAAGGTTTGGCAGCAACGTCTGAGCTATCGTTTAGTGCGTGCGGCAGAGGAGAGCAAGATCGCGCTGTCTGCTCATCCACAGACTCTGGCTTCACTGGCGTTTATTGATCATGGCCTGGAAACCGATATTACGGTGGACACCTTACAAGCAGCAATCAGTCAGCCGCTGGAACGAATTCAGGAACAAGTTGAGCTGGCACTGGCAACCAGTGGGACGAAGCCTGATGTGATTTATTTGACAGGTGGCAGTGCGAAGTCTCCCGTATTACGTCAGGCATTGCAGCAGCAGTTGCCGGATATTCCACTGGCCAGTGGAGATGATTTCGGCTCGGTTACCGCTGGGCTGGCACGTTGGGCGCAGGTGATGTTTCGGTAAAGTAAGTACAACCTCGTCTGAGGATCCCGCTGTGGGGTGTTGTCTGTGATTACAGTGTTATCGCGGACAAGGTATTTCTCTTTTTGCTGTGGTGCTGTCTGCCGGGAAAGATCACGAATATCAGACGGATGTCGTACAGGGAAAGATCAGGGTGTCGTCTGATAAGAAAATCGGGGATACTCAGAGTACGTGGCGCTAAGTAGCAACAAAAAATGGATCCCGGTGTCTTCGCAGGGAACGGTATTTCAGGATCCACGCTGTTGTACTGAAAGGGAATCAGTGCTGCAGCTTTGCTATCTCTTCTGCTGTCAGGTTCGTCATTTCCATCACTGTTCTGGGATCCAGCCCTCTCTGTAACATGATGCGGGCAACCTCTCGTTTACCTTCATTAAGTCCCGCATTGCGACCTTCGGTACGTCCCTCCATGCGGCCTTTTTCAAGCCCACGTTGCTCACCCAGCAAAATCCCTTTTTCGAAGCCTTTCTGTTCCAGTTGTTCTGCTATCGTCATCAGTTCATCCCTGTGTTGTGGCACCCGCTGTGCCAGTTTGCGGACAAAGGCTTCCGCATCTGAAGCCTGCCCGGATTGCGCCAGATAGTTTATCAG
>Ga0157366_1001150_pt1 | contig 10928 bp, 13 predicted proteins | sample AttbisABBM1_FD_113149 | JGI IMG/M metagenome (GOLD analysis project Ga0157366, IMG submission 113149) | Fungus gardens microbial communities from leaf cutter ant in Botucatu, State of São Paulo, Brazil - Atta bisphaerica ABBM1 | ecosystem: Host-associated > Fungi > Mycelium > Unclassified ...
AGGCGGCACTGGCGCGCTGCGTGGCGGTCACCATGCCGCAGCAGGTTTATGACGCGCTGGTGTCGCTGGCGTTTAACGTCGGCACCGGCAACGTGTGCGGCTCAACGATGGTGAAACTCATTAGGGCCAGCCGGTGGCGCGACGCCTGTTATCAGCTGCCGCGATGGGTGTACGTGAAAGGAATATTTAATCAGGGGCTGGATAACCGGCGCGGCCGTGAGCTGGCATGGTGTTTAAAAGGGGCGGCAACATGATGCGCGCCGTTGTTGTGACCTGCTTTGTGGTGTTGCTGGTGACTGCCGGGCTGCTGTCGTGGCAGCTGCACAGTGCAAACAGAACCATCGGCACACAGCTGGCGCAGCTGGCCGAAAAAGATAAAAAGCTGAGCCAGAAAAACAGCCAGCTGCTGGCGGTCAACATCCTGGCGCACAGCAGCAACCTTGCACAGACGCAGCTGTATGCGGCGGCTGAAAAAAACAACGTACTGCTGCGCCAGCGGCAGCGCCAGATTGAGGATCTGAAACGTGAAAATGACGCCTTTCGCCGCTGGTCTGATACCCCTCTGCCTGATGCTGCTGTCCGGCTGCGCCAGCGACCGGCCATCACCGGAGGTGAATCTTACCGTCAGTGGCTGTCCCAGAATAACCCGCTGCCAGCTGGGGCCGTCGTCGGCGCGCACTAACGGCGATTTACTGGCCCTGCTGGATGAAACCGAAACCGCCTGGGCGGCCTGCGCCGACAAGGTGGACACCATAGTGAGCTGTCAGGATAAAGACGATGAACAAGCCGCAGTCCTTACGCGAAGCCCTTAACAGCGCCATCCCTTACTTACAGCAAAACCCTGACAGGTTTCACCTGTTTGTTGATAAGGGCGCATCGGTTGGCACCGCTGCCGCGTCACTGTCGTGGGAATACCGCTATACGCTGAACGTGGTGATTACGGACTTCACCGGCGACCAAAACCTGCTGATGGCGGCGGTGATGTACTGGCTGCGGACCAACCAGCCGGACGCGCTGCAGAACCCTGACGAGCGTGAACAGTTGTGTACGTTTGAAGTGGACATACTCGGCAATGGTGCCTGTGATATCAGCATTAATTTAAAGCTGACAGAGCGGGTTGTTGCCGAGGAAGTCAACGGCGTGACCGAAGTCAGAGCCGTGCCGGAGCCGGGCAACCCTTTTGAAGCGGACGAAATCTGGACGGTAAACCGTGGATAATCTGCACGAGGTTGACGCCTGGCTGGATGCGTTGCTGGCAAAGCTGGAACCGGCTGAGCGTAAAAAGATGCTGCGTGAGGTGGCGCGCGACGTGCGGCGCATTCAGCAGGCTAACATGACGGCGCAGCGCTCACCCGATGGCAGCGCATGGGAACCGCGCCGCGTATCCGCCAGGACAAAGCTGGGCCGCATTAAGCGCAAGATGTTTGTGAAGCTGAAAACCGCAAAGTACCTCAAAACAAAAGCAACCGGCGACAGTGCAGAGGTGGCTTTCGTGCCTGCCGTGCAGCGTCTGGCCCGTGTTCATCATTACGGTCTTCGTGACCGGGTGAGCAGGCGAGGCATAACCGTAAAATATGAACAACGCCCATTGCTGGGCGTAAACAGTGAGGCGGAGATAACTGTGATAGAAAACATATACAGGTGGCTATCAAAATAGTCGGCAGGAATTACTAATTCAATTAGGCGTGAAAGTTATTCTATTCCTTATTAGTTAGTGTTAAATATCGCTGAATTTCAAATCTATGCTCCCCTTTCTCATTGAAGTGATAGGATTTTACGACTGAGTTGGGGGTGTTTAATTCTATATGATTAAGTAACGCATCTGTCTTTTCGTATTCGCCAGCACTATAGAACTCATTGGCTAACTTAGCGCATAAAAGTGATTCGTAAAATTCAGATAATCTAAGTTTCTTTTTGTGGTATTTGGTTTCTAGATAGCTTTCAAATGATAAAAGGAAGAGGTCGGCATTGTTTATTTCAAGGTTGCACAGAGTGTGTAAGAGAAGTGTATATATATTCTCTTTCGATAATTTTTGTTCGTGTTTTTTATAGTTTTTAATGAATTTTTCATCCATTTTATATTTTGTGTAATTTGATAAGGTGATTACAATGCTAAGCATTAAAAGGATGTTTTCTTCATTGTTTTCAGATGCCAGTCTATGTCCAACCTCATTAATTACTTCAGTCATGTTAGGTATGTCTGCTTTGCCATTCGTAAGTAAAACTTCAATTCTGTTTAATATAGCGTCAAGGATAAGTAGATAATTGTCACTGCCAAGGCTTGCTGTGTTTCCCATCCATAATGTTTCTGATAATCGAGCAAACATTATGCCTGGAATGAATTTCATGTAGTCAATTTCTTCTTTTTCGTTTATTGATGGCATGTCTTTTACAAATTTTAATATTACTTCTCTGGCTACGGACGAGAGGCCGTTTAGGGTCAGGTTGGGTTTGCCATCAATATCAACACAGTAATCTAAATTGTGTGGATATGATATTTCTGATGGCAATGGTTTCAGAGTGTGTACGTATTTTGAACGCAAGTTATAGGCGTTTTTAATTGCTATTTGGATTGCGGATTTCCCACAAGTCTTATAATCTTTACCCTCGGAATTGAAAAAATCTTTACCAAGAGAGTTGACTGAAGCTAATACAAATTTTCTGCTTAATGCGAGATGTTCATGTTTTACAATTTCATTACGTATCAAATTCGCAGTTGAGTGTTCAAGTTTATTAAGTATTTTATCAAGCGACTGCCGCTTACTTGTTGCTACGTCAGGCCAGTCAGTATCTCCTTCAGCCATATCTTGAGAAAGTGACTCAATCGAAGCTACAAACAATGTATAAGATGCGTCTAAATCATCGGCTATTCTATTAATGGCAACAACGAACTGGCTAATGGCTTTAATTGATTTCTCGTATTTTTCTCGCGGTGAGTTTATTAACTTATTAATAAAAATGCAGAAGTCATCGATTTGTTCTTGAGTCGCGTATTGTGGATTTTTAAAGTAATTGCTTACATATTCCCCTGCTTTTTTCCATGAGCCTGGAATTTTATCATTCCTTAAAAGGCGTTCGGCCAAAGGATAGGATGTGGTGCATACTCCTTTAAAAAAGAAGGAGAATACATAAGATAAGTCCCTCATTATATCCCCGCCAAGAGTTGATATGAATACGGACGCATCGCCATCTGGGTGTTCTGAAGGTTGCTTTTCAATGACCTCAAAAATGATCGTTGTTATCGATAGAAAACGTGATGTCGGAAGAGCCTTTCCAATACAAAAATCGAAGCCCTGATCAGGAATGATTATGTTTGTATATAGTGGAGCTCGCTGTGTTGTTTCATAGAATTTATCGGTGAAGAAAAAATTACCGTTGCATATTTGTAGCATGTATTCCTCTGGGATTATTTATCCATTTGTATGGATGACCTTACAACAAACTGTATAGGCATTGCTATTTTCTATAGTTCAAAATAAAAAAATGAACGAAAAATTTACCGAAATCATGCGCCTCATCACCAACCTGATCCGCACCGGCATTGTGTCCGAAGTCGATCCGGTTAACTGGCTGTGCCGGGTGAAAACGGGCGACCTCGAAACCAACTGGATTAACTGGCTCACTACACGCGCCGGTAACACCCGCACGTGGTGGCAGCCAACCGTGGGCGAACAGGTCATTTTACTGAGCATGGGCGGCAACCTTGAAACCGCCTTTGCCCTGCCTGCCATCTATTCCGATGCATTCCCGCCGCCGGATTATTCAGAGAACGGCAGTACCACGCAGTTTAGCGACGGTGGTTTTTTTCAGTACGAACCGGCAACCGGGCAGCTGCTGATAAAAAACATCAAAAGCGTGCGCATCGAAGCGGCAGACGGCATTCAGCTGATTACTGACGCTTTTGGCGTAGAGGCCAGCCAGACAACATTCAACAGCGAAACGGCCATTAACGGCGCAGTCACCCAGGGCGGCGGCGCGCTGAGTTCTAACGGCGTCGTGGTGCACACCCATAAACACGGCGACGTGAAGTACGGTAATGACACATCAGGAGGCCCGGCGTGATGTATCTCGGCATGAACCGCGACACCGGCAAGGCCCTGACCGATATCGATCACATCCGCCAGAGCGTGAGCGATATTCTGCTGACCCCGGAGGGCAGCCGCCTGGCGCGGCGGGAATACGGCTCCATGCTCTCTGCGCTTCTCGACCAGCCGCAGAACGGCGTCACCCGTATGCAGGTCATGGCGGCAACCTACACCGCGCTGAGCCGATGGGAGCCGCGCATACGGCTGATTTCATTGAATTTCACAATGGATTATGACGGCTCAATGGCCGTTGAGATAAACGCACAGCGTGCCGACGGCTCACCGCTGGCAATGACCATACCAACGGGGGTAAACCGTGGCAGTGATTGATTTATCGCAGCTTCCCGCGCCGGAAGTCATTGAGGTGCCGGACTTTGAAGGGCTGCTGTCCGAGCGTAAAGAAAACCTGATTGCGCTATATCCGGGAGACGAGCAGGACGCCATGCGCCGCGTACTGGCGCTGGAATCCGATCCGCTGGTCAAGTGCCTGCAGGAAAACGTCTACCGTGAAGTCCTCTTACGCCAGCGCATCAACGAGGCGGCGCAGGCGGTCATGGTGGCCTATGCGCTCGGCACCGACCTGGACCAGCTGGCGGCCAACAACAACGTTAAGCGCCTGACCATAAGCCCGGCAGACTCTGACGCCGTGCCGCCCGTGGTGGCGGTGATGGAGTCCGACGACGATTTACGCCTGCGCGTGCCGGGTGCGTTTGAGGGGCTGAGCGTGGCGGGGCCGACGGCGGCCTATGAGTTCTACGCGAAAAGCGCGGACGGGCGCGTGTCCGACGTGTCGGCAACGAGTCCGGCACCGGCGGAGGTACTGATCACCGTGCTGAGCCGTGACAACAGCGGCGCGGCAACGGCGGATTTGCTGAGTGCTGTGAATGCGGCGCTGAACGCGGAAACCGTGCGCCCGGTGGCAGACCGCGTCACCGTGCAGTCCGCAACGATATTTGATTATGAGGTAAAAGCCACGCTCCACCTGTTTGACGGCGTGGCCGCCGCCCCGTGTCTGGAGGCGGCGCAGGCCGCAATGATCGCTTACCTGAACGAACAGAAAAAGCTGGGCCGCAGCGTGCGCCGCGAGTCTTACGGGGCGGTGCTGCGTGTGGCGGGCGTGGACTGGGTGGAAATCACCGAACCGGCACAGGACATTATTCTGAACCGCACGCAGGCGGGTAACTGCACGGCGATGGCCGTCGCGGTTGCCAGTGATAACGGGGGCAAATGATGAGCCAGAGTCTGTTACCGCCCGCATCCTCGGCGCTTGAGCGCAGGCTGGCGCAGGCGTGCAGCAGCATCAGCGGGCTTGACGTTCCGCTGCGTGACCTGTGGAACCCTGCAAGCTGCCCGGTGTGGTTTCTGCCTTACCTCGCCTGGTCATTCTCGGTTGACCGCTGGGACGAAGCCTGGGAGGAAAGCGTCAAGCGGCGCGTGGTGATGGATGCGTTTTACATCCATCAGCATAAAGGCACCATCAGCGCAGTACGCCGCGTGGTGGAGCCGTTCGGCTTCCTGATCCGCGTGCTGGAGTGGTGGAAAACCGGCGAAGCGCCCGGCACGTTTCGCCTGGACATTGGCGTGCAGGACCAGGGCATTACCGAGCAAACCTATCTGGAGCTTGAGCGGCTTATCAGCGACGCCAAACCCTGCAGCCGTCATCTGCTGGGGATGTCGATAAACCTCCAGGTCACGGGTGAGACACGCATTGCGGCGGGCAGCTATGACGGTGACGCCATGACCGTTTACCCCTACACCCCGGAAAACATTTCCGTCGCGGGCCAGCTTTACAGCGGTGCGGCGGTTCACGTTACTGACATGATGGAAATCAGACCATGAGCCAGAAATATTACGCCATAGTGACCAACCTCGGCGCGGCTAAGATTGCCAACGCTGCCGCACTCGGCACCAGACTGAACATCACGCAGATGGCCGTGGGCGACGGTGGCGGCACGCTGCCGACGCCGAACGCCAGCCAGACGAAGCTGATTAACGAAATGCGGCGCGCGGCCATTAACACGCTGAGCATCGATCCGGCCAACGCCAGCCAGGTGATTGCCGAGCAGATCATCCCCGAAACCGAGGGCGGTTTCTGGATCAGGGAAATGGGCCTGTTTGACGCCGATGGCACGCTGATTGCGGTCTGCAACACGCCGGAAACCTACAAGCCCGCGCTGCAGGAGGGAAGCGGACGCACGCAGACCGTGCGTATGATCCTGATTGTGAACAGCACCGACGCCATTACGCTTAAAATCGACCCGTCGGTGGTACTGGCGACGCGTCAGTATGTTGACAACTCGGTGGTTGAGGTAAAAGCCTACAGCGACATGGGCATAAAAGACCACCTGAACGACAGGGACCCACATAAACAGTACCTTCGTACAGACGGGCGTATTGAGTACACCGGCACCGGCAGCAACATGTATGCCACTGACGACCGGAAGAAAGTCCACCTGTACGTTAACAGTGACGGCACCTGGGGCGTATGGGATGACGTCAATAACCGGCCGCTGCCGCTTGCCACTGCCAACGGGGGTTCCGGTGACGGGCTGGACGGCACCATTTTGCCTGTGGGTGTTCCCGTTCCTTATCCGCTGGCGACCCCTCCTGTGGGCTGGGTGCAGTGTCGCGGCCAGACGTTTACCGCACAGCAGTATCCGAAGCTGGCAAAAATTTACACAAATCTCATCATCCCCGATCTGCGCGGCGAGTTTATTCGCGGCTGGGACGATGACAGGAAGGCGGACACTGACCGTGTTCTGCTGAGCTTTCAGGCTGATGCATTCCGCGCTCACACTCACGATCTCCAGATGAACGGAAGCTTTGGTCAGCAATACTGGACGCCGTCAGGCGGTGACAACTCATCTTACGATACGGTCATCACAACCGGCAGCACGGGCGGTAATGAAACCCGCCCGCGCAACGTGGCATTCAACTACATCATGAGGGGCTTCTGATGACCGATGAAAAACAGTACATCCAGCTTGATGGCGAGGGATTTGCCCCGGAGTCTGGCTGGGTTAAATCATTTAACTGTGGAGAGGCCGGGGAGCTTATCGGACCGGTTGATCAGTGGGTAGCCATTGGCACCGGCGTGGCCGCGCAGTCAACCACCACCCCGCCGCCCGCAACGAAGAAAGGCCAGGTGGCGGTATTAAGTCAGGGCAAATGGAGTATCGTGCCTGACCATCGCGGCGAAACGGTGTATTCGACCAGAGACCAGAGCGCCTCCTCGATCACCCTGCTGGGCGATTATCCGGCAGGCACAACACCGCTCAGGCCCGGCACAAAATACGATAAGTGGGACGGGCAGAAGTGGGTGACGGATACTGATGCAAAACATAATGGCGATGTGGCCGATGCGGAAAAGCAGAAGCGGGTATTGCTGACCGAAGCCAACACGTTTACCGGCCCGTGGCAGACACAACTGATGCTGGGTATTATCACGGACGCCGACAAAGCCTCACTGACAGCCTGGATGAAATACTACCAGCAGGTTCAGGCTACCGACACAGCCAGCGCGCCGGACATCAGCTGGCCGGAAATCCCCGGATCATAAACAGAGGCCCGTTTCGGGCCTTTTTCCTTTGTGTCATCCGCCAGACAATGGCCGCAGGGTGCGCCCGCGCGCCATCCCTTACACCATAGCGGAACCCCTTAACCGGAGATCCGTTACATGGCACAGGATTATCATCACGGCGTGCGCGTCATTGAAGTCAACGAAGGCACCCGAACCATTACCACCGTCAGCACGGCCATCATCGGGATGGTCTGCACCGGCGACGACGCCGACGCGGCAACGTTCCCGCTGAACCGTCCCGTATTACTCACCGACATTGTGACCGCCAGCGGCAAAGCGGGCAAAACCGGCACGCTGGCTGCGTCACTCGACGCCATCGCCGACCAGGCGAAACCGCTGGTTGTGGTCGTGCGCGTGGCGCAGGGCGAAACCGAGGCGGAAACCACATCCAACATCATCGGCGGCGTGACCGCTGACGGGATGCGCACCGGCATGAAAGCCCTGCTGGCGGCACAGACCGTGTGCGGCGTTAAACCGCGCATCCTCGGCGTGCCGGGGCATGACACCAAGGCAGTGGCAACTGAGCTGCTGAGCGTGGCGCAGAGCTTAAAATCCTTTGCGTATATCTCCGCCTGGGGCTGCAAAAGCGTGTCCGAGGTCATCGCTTATCGCGCTAATTTCAGCCAGCGCGAAGGGATGCTTATCTGGCCTGACTTCATCAGTTTTGACACCGTGCTGAAAGCGGAGGCGGCAGCGTATGCCACCGCCCGCGCGCTCGGCCTGCGCGCCAAAATTGACGAGCAGACCGGCTGGCACAAGTCCCTGTCTAACGTCGGCGTGAACGGCGTTACCGGCATTTCCAGAGATGTGTCGTGGGATTTGCAGGACCCGGCAACCGATGCGGGCCTGCTGAACCAGAACGACGTCACCACGCTTATTCGTAAGGACGGCTTTCGCTTCTGGGGTTCGCGCTGCCTGAGCGATGATCCGCTCTTTCAGTTTGAAACTTACACCCGCACGGCACAGGTACTGGCCGACACGATGGCCGAGGCGCAGATGTGGGCCGTTGACGGGCCGCTGAATCCGTCGCTTGCCCGCGACATCATCGAAGGCATTAACGCCAGGCTGCGTAGCCTGGTGAATCAGGGCTATCTCATCGGTGCAAGCTGCTGGCTGGATGACTCGGTGAACACCAAAGAAACGCTCAAGGCCGGGCAGCTGTTTATCGATTACGACTATACGCCGGTGCCGCCGCTGGAAAACCTGATGCTGCGCCAGCGCATTACTGACCAGTACCTGGTCAACTTCGCCGCCAGCGTTAAAGCATAAGGAGCTGAGCACATGGCCTTACCCCGTAAGTTAAAACACCTGAACCTGTTCAACGCAGGTAACAACTGGCAGGGGCTGGTTGAGTCCCTGACGCTGCCAAAAATGACCCGTAAGTTTGAAAAATACCGGGGCGGCGGCATGGCCGGTGCCGTGGATATTGACATGGGCCTGGATGATGGCGCGCTGGACACAGAATTCACAGTCGGCGGCACCGAGGCGCTGCTGTTTAAACAGCTGGGCGCGGAAACCGTAGACGCCGTGCAGCTGCGCTTTACCGGCTCCATTCAGCGCGACGACACCGGCGAAGTGCAGGCGGTGGAGCTGGTCACGCGCGGGCGTTACAAGGAGCTGGATTCCGGCGAGTGGAAAACCGGTGACGCCAACACGACCAAGGTTTCTGCGACCAACAGCTACGCCAAGCTGACCGTAAACGGTGAGGTGCTGTTTGAGGTGGATCTGGTCAACATGGTTCACATCGTGGACGGCAAGGACATGATGGAAGCGCACCGCAGCGCGCTGGGCCTGTAATCACGGCGGCAGGCGCTGGCCTGCTGCTTTTATCAATTTTTTAGTGGATTAAGAATATGAGCGACATCAAAAACGAAAAAACCGTCACCCTGGACACCCCAATCAAGCGCGGCAAAACTGAAATCACAGAGGTGGTACTGCGCAAGCCGCAGTCCGGTGCGCTGCGCGGCGTGCGTCTGCAGGCGTTAATGGAAATGGACGTTAACGCGATGATGGCCGTACTGCCGCGCGTGTCAACGCCTGCGCTGACTGTACAGGAAATCAACGAAATGGACCCCGCCGATCTGGTGTCGCTGTCGGTGGAGGTGCTGTCTTTTTTGTTAACGAGGTCGGCGCTTTCGACTATCCCGCAGAGCTGAGCGTAGACGATCTGGTGGCAGACATCGCCACCGTGTTTCACTGGCCGCCGCCGGTCATGTTCGCGGAGTCACTGGCGGACGTGCTGATGTGGCGGCACAAAGCGATCCTGCGTAACGGAGCCGGTGACGATGAGTGACAGAAACCTGCGCCTGCAGGTGGTACTTAAGGCGGTGGACAAAATCACCCGCCCTTTTCGCAGTGCGCGCGACGGCTCTAAGGAGCTGTCCGCCGCCCTTAAAGCCAGCAAAGACAGCCTTAAGAGCCTGAACGATCAGGCCGGGCGCATTGACGGCTTTCGCAAAACGCGCCAGCAGCTTGCCATCACTGAGAAAAATCTCGCCTCTGCCCGGCAGGAGGCTGCCGCGCTGGCGACGCAGTTTGCCGCCACCAACCGCCCCACGGCGCAGCAGTCCCGCTTGCTTGAGCAGGCAAAAAACCGCGTTAATGACCTGCAGCAGAGTTACAACGGCCTGCTGCGCTCGGTACAGCAGCAGCGCGGCGCGCTGACCGCCGCCGGTATCGACACAAAGCAGCTGAGCGCGGCACAGCGCCGCCTTAAAACCGACGCCAGCGCAGCGAGTGACGCCATCGAGCGCCAGCAGCGTGAGCTTAAGAAGCTGGGCGAGCGCCAGGCCAAAATGCGCGCGGTGCGTGAGCGATACGGGAAAACGCTGGAGGCCCGCGACAGGGTGGCCGGGGCAGGGGCGACAGCCACGGCGGCAGGGATGGCAATGGGCGTGCCGTTTGCGGCGGCTATCAAAGCCTCGGCGGATATGGAAGACGCCATGAAGGGCGTGGCAAAGCAGGTCAACGGGCTGCGCGATGACAAAGGCAACCGCACCGCGCAGTTTTACGACATGCAGGCCGCCATCAAGGCCGCCAGTGAGCAACTGCCAATGGAGCATGGCGCGGTTGACTATGCCGCGCTGGTTGAGGGCGGCGCGCGCATGGGCGTCACCAACCAGAATGACTCTTACGCCGACCAAAAGCGCGACTTACTGGCCTTTGCCACCACGGCGGCCAAGGCGTCAACGGCGTTTGAGCTGCCCGCCGACCAGCTGGCCGAGGGGCTGGGTAAAATCAGCCAGCTTTACAAGATACCGACC
>Ga0157366_1001153_pt1 | contig 10906 bp, 14 predicted proteins | sample AttbisABBM1_FD_113149 | JGI IMG/M metagenome (GOLD analysis project Ga0157366, IMG submission 113149) | Fungus gardens microbial communities from leaf cutter ant in Botucatu, State of São Paulo, Brazil - Atta bisphaerica ABBM1 | ecosystem: Host-associated > Fungi > Mycelium > Unclassified ...
GGGAGGGATGCCACCAACAGAGGGAGGGATGACTCCACCACCAGTGAAGGGAGGGTGAACGTCACCAGCAGAGGGAGGGATGCCACCAACAGAGGGAGGAGTGACGCCACCAACAGAGGGAGGGTGAACGTCACCGACGGAGGGAGGGATGCCACCAACAGAGGGAGGGATGACTCCACCACCAGTGAAGGGAGGGTGAACACCACCAACAGAGGGAGGGTTGAAACTGCCAGTGAAGGGAGGGTTAGCATCACCAATGGGGGGGTGAACGAGAGGATCATTGCCACCAACATGGATGCCGCCAGTGGGGGACATGCTCACGCTGCCGGTGTAAGGATCGTCGATGCAAATGCCGTCAGTGGGAGACATGCTTATACGACCAGTGTGAGGATCGTTAACACCAGCTGAGGAAGGGTCCTCAAAATGACCAGGCAGAGGAATTCCACCATTTCCACCATCACTAGTGAAAGACGGAGCGTCGACTGAGGTAGACCCAGTCAGGAAAGTAGTGCCGTGGCTATCGCCATGGGTGACATCATTGAAAGGCCACAGAATGTCACCGAAACCCTCGTTTATGCCTGGTATATTGTTGAAATGATTCGGGACATTGTCAGTGGCACCGATAGGAACAACTCCAAACCCCTGAGGAGTAGGAGCAGCGTACACTGAGATAGCGAGCGTGACAAGAGCAATTAAGAACGAGGCCTTCATAGCAAGTGTAGGGATGTTAAAAATGCAAGTAGATCAGTAAAAGAGTAGGTAGAAACGCCAGAGGGATGCGTTGACTTGAAAGTTGAGGTTTTGTAGGCACTTTATAAACTCGAATCCAATAGCATTTAGGTGAGAGCTCCATCTCCCTGGACCTAGAAGGGCAGAATGTTTCTCTTCTCATCTGCGAAGAAATCGTGGGTATGTCGTTATCTCACTGGAGCGCACAAGGCTGCAAATTATGCGGCTGTAATAGAAAAAGAACCACAACGACATTCATCGAGTGCAAGCGTCTCCGATAATGTCAAGAGTTACGAACCCAATGATGTGGTGCTAAAAACTACCACTGGGGGACATAATGCCAGTCTAGATGAGCTATACTAGAAGCATATTTGGGCATTGCTCCAAATGTCGTCGGCAGTTGCTTGAAGAATCTCCAAGATGTCAAATTGGAATACTAGAACTAGGTGTACGTCCACCAATTCTAGTCGAATATCTCATGGTATAGTCCAAGAGCCGAGCAGCTGTCTTGATTGGCTCCCTCTGGTCTTGATTTTAGATTCAGGGGACATATTCGACATGGGTTCACGAGAGCCGAGCAAAGGCAAGCGAAAACGTTGGGAGGATCCACGCAGAGGCCGAGACTGTATTTGGCACAAGGCGAAGCAATATGTCAAATGGCATGAGGCATCGTGTGTTACCATTCAATACGAACAAGGCATGAGCAGCCTTGGGAATGACATCCAAATGGATGGAAAAAAGTGCTTTACGACATGTGTGAGCGCCAAAAGAAGAACAAATACATCTAATGTTGGGAGCGCGAAAGTGTTAAAAGTGATCTTCTCGGCCTTATCATAGTAGTAGGACTGTGTCCTGATCACATGTACAACTCCTGTGGACGCATTTCTAGTCATTTACAGTTATCCACAGTTCTCTGGGTGATTCATCAGAGCGATTCCTAAGGTTGTTAGGTCCTATTATCCGTCACCTGCGCTCCGAATTCAACAGAAAGATGTAGTCGATGTGCTCTGAGCCGTCTCCCCATGTTTTGAATGAACAAGACCTGGCAAACTACGTCAACCGTCAACACCAGAAATGCATTGCCATGAAATTACTTCCCGCAGGAGGGGTTGCAGTTCCTGCAAGTGAAGTTCATACTGCTGTTTGTTCTCTCATCCTCGAAAATGCGGATAGAAGTGGCATAGTCGTTTACATGCCTCGCAGGCTTCACTGTAATCTCGACAGCGGTGGTTGAAGGTACTAAGTCATGTCTATTGTTGCTTATCTTTGCGACTGGACTGTCCTTAATTTGTCATCTCTTGAGCTAGGGCCCAGGGGTCTGTCTATATTTGAAGAGTGCTGCGTGATTTTTATAGTTTAACTTTTTCAATGATAGAACAACAAAAGAAAATATCCAGCGAGACAACCCGGAAAATAACCAGATCTCGATAGTGGGATCTCCGCAAGATTTGAGAGCCTCTACAACCTGAGATAGATCCAATGAAACTTGGAAGCTTGAAAACCTGACTTGAAATGAATTTCTAAATTTCAAGTGTTTCATTCACATTCACACGAGAACTCGGGATCCGAGTTCACATAAGTGAAATTCAAACTATCAGTACTTCATTAGTTCCACAATGATGAGACCACAGTCTTGACATTTCAGTTGACATTGTGGCAGGATATCACTTTATAGCTTCTATTTTATTGGGTTCAGCCTAAGGACCGTCTTCCAGGTCTACAGTTACTTTTGGAGGATCTTAGGGAGGGTGGATCCAGCGGACAATCCCCCATCACCGGCATAAGTAGCGCCAGAGGCAACAACCTCCTCTCTGAAATGGATATCAACACACAGAAAATTCTCTGAGAGAGAACGACGAACTCAATACGGAGGAGGGCATTGTACTTGGCGACACGCTCGCTGCGAGCAGGAGCACCAGTCTTGATCTGACCCACGCCAAGAGCAACGGCAAGATCGGCAATAATGGTATTCTCAGTTTCGCCACTGCGGTGTGAGATCATAACACCCCAGCCGTCGGACTGAGCAAGCTGAGCGCTATCGGAGACATGAGAATCGAAAAGTGGAGCAAGAACTGAGATCACTCACGCCTGGATGGATTCTGATATGGTACCAATCTGATTGACTTTCAAGAGGAGACCGTTGCAGGCCTTTTTCTCGATGGCAGTCTTGATACGACGAGGATTAGTCACCGTCAAATCATCACCAACAATTTGAATGCCACTCTTGCCGGTGAAGTGGGTCCAGGCCTCCCAATCATCCTGATCAAAGGGATCTTCAATGGAAACAATAGGGTACTTCTCAATGTAACTCAAGTAAAGATCGGCAAGCTCAACGCCCGAGATCCACTTGGAAGGGTCGGAGTTAGGGTTCTTGAAGTCCAAATCGTACTTTCCGTCCTTGTAGAATTCGGAAGAGGCGACATCAAGGGCAATTTTGATCTTGCCTTCATATCCAGCTTTCTTGATGGCTTCCGACAAGAGTTCGAGGGACTCATCAGCACCAGAAACATTGGGAGCGAAACCACCCTCATCGCCAACATTGACGGCTATTTCCAAGGCAAAATGGAATAAAAACTCAATGGTCTTGACATGAAATCAGCTTACCATCGATACCATACTTGGCACTAATGACTTTTTTGAGAGTGTGATATGTCTCTGTTCCGATCTTGAGGGCTTCCGTGAATGTGGTTGCACCGGTAGGAAGGAGCATGAATTCCTGGAAGGCAAGCTTGTTACCAGCATGAGAGCCACCGTTGATAACGTTGAAGGCAGGGGTAGGGAGAACGTAGGGAGGCTTGACCCCAGAAAGCTCGGCGAGGTGCTGGTAGAGAGGAACACCCTTCTCACCAGCGCCTGCCTCTGCTACAGCAATGGATACACCAAGGATAGCGTTGGCACCAAGCTTGCCCTTGTTAGAAGTGCCATCAAGCTTGATGAGGAAATCATCAATGTCCTTCTGTTGGGTCACAGTGAGTTCGCTCTTGATTAGTTCAGGAGCGATAATCTCGTTGACGTTATTGACAGCCTTCGAGACACCTTGAACCCGGTCACAATTTGTATGGTTGATAAGTTCTACTTGAAGCACACACCCTTTCCAACATATGCGTTTTTGTCTCCGTCACGGAGCTCGACAGCCTCATGGACACCAGTAGAGGCACCGGAGGGAACAGCAGCACGGTAGCGGCCTGTGGCGTGCTGAAAAGTGAGAAAAGACATGATCATAGTACCGGAGTGAACTCGCCCTTAGCAGTGTAGAGATCGACCTCAACGGTGGGATTACCGCGAGAGTCGAAGATCTAAAAAGTTATCAGCGAGATCTAAGCTGTGTGGAATGACGATATTTACCTGCCGAGCGTGGATTCTGGTAATAGACATGGTAGAACGTTGGAAGGGAAACTGGTTTCTGGAATCATCAGTTGAAACTGATCTTAGATTTTCTCACGAAAGACAAATTCATCTTTCTCATCTCAATCAAAGGCAGCTGTGTCACACAGCTTGGCTTGGTGTCTTTTTTGTTTAGAAACACAAAACGGGCAACTGAACTTATCTGAGAGTAGCATCACATACGAAGATAATACAAAGATACAGGTGGAGGCCGTCGCTATATGAACACACCTCTCACGATTTATTCTTCCTCCCTCTCCGCAATGATTTCATAAGAGTTGCTTTTTCTCTGTTTTTGTTCTTGACATTTGCAGTTGTATAGAAGTTCGTTGCTTTACGCTGTGACAAAGGCCGCCGATAAGTCATTGATGCTATGTAATGCGTCAAGCATACCTTGGTTGTTGTCATTCGTGGGCCCTTTTTGTCACTTGGTGCAACATTCACCATATTGTCATTAACTGTGGATTTCAATTAGCCTTTCATTGAGAAAATTATTCATGATTATATACCCTCTTCCAATCCTTCGGAATGCTCTTCCAGTGAGCTGTGCAGACTTTCTTTCGTAATTCCCTCGAAGACGTCCGCCCATTGGAGGTCGTCATTGCTGTCGTCATCTCCACTTTCAGAAACTAATGTGGCATCCTCTTCACCTTTAGCACCATGCTCCCCGACTTCGGCGTCAGAAATTATTTCTCGTCTAATGTCCTCTGGTAAAAATGTGTTCTTCTGTATAATAGAACCTAGATTTTGCCTGACACTCGGAGCTTCCGTTTTCTCCGAAGCCTTTCCTTTTCCTTTCGTATCCCTAGCGGCTTTCGCTCTCGCCTTCGCCTCTGTGAGATTAAGTTCCTCAGGTCTTTCAGGAGGAGCCACGAAAAACGGTATCCTGCCGCGCACCCAGTCGCTTAGGATAATCTTGGCCACCGAATCTAGGTCTGGTTCCCCTTGTCTCAGCAACCTTCCCTTTTTTCGGGCAAGCTTGTCGAGGAAGTCCTCAGGATCCCACCCTTGCGCTGGATCGGCTTTGTTTGGTAAGGGAATTCCGTATGTTCTTGAAAGGTACAAGGGCTTGACTCGTTCCATCAGCTGAGGAATATGTTCTGATGGAGTCGGCAAAGCTTCAACACGAACGACACCCTTGAGCACTGTATCAGTCTGTGAGTCATTCGTGGCAGATGTGGGTACAATTCCAGGGCAGTCGATAAGATAAATGCGTTTGGTCAGAGTGATATATTGCCAAACCTGTTCGCATCGTTAGGAGGTAGCTACCAAGTAAGCACACATTACATACTTTAGTTTCCCCAGGAACTGGCGCCACCCGGCAGACCTTGCTACTTTTAAGGGTATTAATAATGCTACTCTTCCCGGCATTTGGATATCCTATGAGTCCGACCGAAATTTGTTTCTTGTCTGAGTGCAATTGCGAGAACTGGCGTAACAACTGGATTAAAGACCCTTTACCGAAAGAATGGTTGGGAGATGCATGAAACGCGATAGTAGGATAACGAGGTGTGAGATGTTGTATGTAACGAGACTAGGTAAGTTAGGGGGTCTGGTTTATGCAGGCGATAGATGAAACGTACTGTAACCCAACTTGGGACTAGATCACACTTGTTGATGACCAGCACGACCTGTTTATGAGCCTTTTCTTTCTTAATATACTCCAATACCGATTCGCACAAGGTACCCAACGGATCTCTGGCGTCAATGACGTGCAGAACAACATCCGATGAGTCGATGACTTTATAGAGTTCTCCATAGATTCGACGAGAAGTACCCTTGGCATAGATGGGTTCGATATAATCGGCATGTGTTTGTGGTTCAGCTATGGATGACGCTAATGGTTCTGGATATGTGACTTAACAGGAATGCAAATCAGAAGATGAGTGAGTGTTGTACCCTGGCCTGTTACATTTTTCGCCTCTTCTGCAGCGGTAGTCCCTGCTTTACCAAGTTCCTCAAACGAGCCGGCATCGAGTCTTGGCCGTTTCCTCTGGGCTTTCGGTCCGAAGGTCTCAGCAAATGGTTCTGTTTCCACAATATGTGTGCGCTGAGAGAGAAAAAAAGGTAAGTTGCTGGTAGTGAATGGTGCCAATCTCACAAACCTTTCTCAAGTTGGGATTTGCAGCATCATCCAGCAGAGCCATTGGCAATTTATTTCGCCGTAGAAGGACAGAGTAAGGATCATCCTTCTTCGATGCAAGGTTCGTTCGAAAATGGTCAAGAGCAGTTTGGGAAATCACTCTCGTGTTTCCTATTTACTCTGAACATCAATCTGCTTACACCTACACCACGATGGGGGTGGACGTACCAAACCATCTGCGATCAGGTTGCACCCGCCCAGGTTTCGTCTCATCCTCTCCTTTCTGGAATGCAGCAGCTTCTATAACATTGCCATCTTTGTCTCTCACTGGTTTTCCTCCCTTGAGCATGTTCAATCGAGCGACTTGCTTCGCATTACGATAGAAGTTTTCACCCTTCACTTTTTTTAGGGATTGTGAGGAGCGGGTTTTAGACAGCGAGGCGCCTTTTTGTGTTGGCGCCATTCTGGTGGAAAATTAGCTGAAGTGTAGCGTCAAAAACAGTGGATTGGGCGAAGGTTCCACCAATCGAAAAACCTCATTAATTCCCACGATCAGTGACCATTTGTCGATCTCAAAAATTACAGGACTACGAGGTTACTGTTGTTCTCCATTCAGGAAGAAATGGCTCTACGAAGGACGAGTAACTCCTCAGGAGAGAGCTTGTCTGCGGCCTGATTGAAGTTGGCTGGATTTTGAGAGGCAAAACTTTGGAGGAATTCAACCAAGTAACCCTGGCAAGTGGATGTGAACAGAATTTCTCATCACTGAGTGAGAGATCAATTACCTGCAAATCTATCTGCGACACGGGGTCGTTTTTCAAATCGTCGTCATCACTGACATCAAGCAATTCGTCATTATCAAATGCCACTCCTTTGGGTCCAAGCATCTCAGATAATAATGCAAATTCTTCCTCTTTGGAGCCTTGGTTATCAGTTCCTTCCTCCACCCACTCCTCATCCTGGAAAATAAGGCTGTCAGACTAAGTGAGATTGTAACTCAATGTACGCTCACTCCATCATCAGATTCAAATGTGAAGGTGTTGCCTTGGGCTGTAATGGTTGCTGAATCACCACCAGACTGAAGATCGTGAATAATAATTTTGAGGGCCTTAGTGGGAAACGGTATCGAGGTAAACTCGTGAGGGGCTGTAATAGCTAAGTAAGGAATTTGGCACCAGTGATCTCGGAATGGATGACCCTTACTTGTCTTAGTTTTAGAACGTGTCATGATGACTAAAGAATCGGTGAGTATTGTACCACTAATACAACAGGGCGTTATATACTCACCATGCTTCATCTCAGGCTTGACAATCAATTCACCCCTGACCATCAGATTGTGAAGCGAGGATCTCTCCGATGCTAAGAGCTTTGTCAAGCCCAAGGTGCTGATCCTTGATGACCAGAAACCTTGGAATGTCTCTGCATTCTCACACCAAGTCTGGATCAAGATATCCAAACCTGACCGTCCCTCGATGTTGGTAGACTCAAGAAGATCGAGGATACTATCACGTTGATTATTGATCAGGAACGCAAAGGGGCAAACCAAACTCTAGGAAGCAAAGTCATCGATGTGATCCATAACCGGAGGTAAAACATACCTGAAGGAAGCTAGCCGTCTTAACGGTCTTCATTCGGGCAACCATTGCCTGGAGAAGTTGGGGGAGAACTGGAAGAATGGATCCACCTGCCTTGCGGAACAGGTGGATAATGAGATCACCAATGAATAGTCCTCCTGCCTCGTCCTGGCTTTCAAGAAGATTAGCCACAAGCTTCAATACGTAGTCTAAACCGCTCCGCCCTTCACCATCCTTCCACAACATTACTTGGTGACAATCCTTCCTAATAATTATTGTAAGACATTCAATACCATTCTGTGGACATTAGTCTCAATGGGTTGAAAAATGGAAAAGAGCAGAAATACCTGGATTAAATCCCTGTCTTCTGCTTTCCCCAAGGATGCAAACAAAGCAGGGGCAGCCAAGGCAAAGAAATTATCACCAAGACCTGATTCTGGAGAACCTCTTGCAAGACTCGTCATCAAATCAATAGCTGTACTGGCAATCCACGATTCTTCCTCCTTTGCATTTGCAGTCGCGCTGCTCAACAGTGGTAGAGCTATCTTTATCATCGTATCGTAAACGCCAGGTGACACAGCGCCGGCAAGCGTCGCAACGATGTCAGTGAGGATTGAAATAAAAATGGGATCTAATAGCAAGGAAATTCATGGATGTCTTGATAGTTTGATTGATTCAAATACCTCTATTGTTCTTGTGCCAAACTTCCAAGATGGCGTGGATCATCGAAGAAGCCAGTTCAGGTGTGATCCATGTGCCCTTGTCAACCTCTACAACCACCGAGAGTGTTTCAAGGACGAGACCCAATGTATCATCTGTTGCAGCTGGAAGGAAAGGACCTAGATCCATCGCAATGCGATAAGCAAATGGAACCAGTGCACTATCTTCTCCGGCCTGGAAAAAGCTACCTGGTGATGAAAACGTCGGAAAAAAGACAATGAAAAGAGCTCACTTGTGTATAGCTTTAAGAGCAGACATCTTGACTGGTATACTTGTTTCGCTTGATTCAATGATGTTGATGGTTGCTTCTAGATATTGTCCTGTTGACGGCAGTGGAAGATGTTGGGCAAACTGACTGGCAAACACGAAGCCACGACCTTGTAGAAAAGGATACTCTAAAATTGTCAGCGACACTTGATAATAGCAATGTCGGAAGTACTCACCAGGGAGTCCAAGAATAGAGGGAATGATGTCCACAAGAAGATTTTCAATATCTAGTGGCTTTTCTCTGCCAGAATCTTGTTCGTCTTGGATGCAGTTAAGAACAGGCTCTGCCTGTGATCCTATAGCAGCGAGAGCAGCTTCAAGATGCCTCCACCTGGTGGCTCGGGTGTCAGAGACCACAAATAGTAGAATAATGGATTCCACCAACCAGTCATGCTGGCCACTATTACGAAGGGACTTGGAGGTTTGGATGATTTGCTGGATCCCTGTAGAAAATCCATGCATCATCTGGACAGGGAGCCTCTCTACCAAAACCTATTGTCGATCGAGTGAGGGACGTATCGAATAATTAAGCGAGATCTTTTACACTCAGCAGATCGAACCCCGCCAGTCGGGTGTTATATGGCTGGGTTTCGTCCTCTTCTTGTGCGACAAACGCATTGGCATTGCTTGCCCAATTTTCCTCCTATCATCAGATTTAAGTAAAATGTCTGAATTTTCAGCAGATGTCGTACATCATCTCTCGTGATTTGCGCATAACCGAAAATTACAGATACAGTTTGTTGCAAATTAACCTCTAGCCATCCCTTAGTCTTGCTATGTCGCGCCACACTAGACATGAAGTCAAATATAGAGGTGACAAGCTGTGTAAGTTCAATGGTCTCATCTTCAGAAGTTATAGGAACGCTGCCCTCAGAATTGATATAATAATGAGCATATGTGGGGAATAGGGCATCTAGATGGCTGATGGAAGCTGCTAAGAAATCCGTGAGGAGGGACAAGTTGATAGCTTTGGGAAAAGATATGTGTATTATCGAGAGTGTCTGCAGGTGGTGAGGCAAAATTAATAGACCTACGACCAAGTCTCTCACCTTGAACATTTGTATGCGAACAGCAAGGCCATCCCAATTCTTGCCATTGGAAACATCAGATACAGGATTAATGTTCAGGAGAACTTTGAAGGCCTCCAACCAAATTGGGAGGACAGTTCCAATAGCCTCTTTTACAGCCTGAGGATGTTGATCTTTGACCATGAAAAGAGCGGTGACACATTGCCGAAAAACGGAAACTGTGCGAGCTCTTGTTAGAGGACAATGGGTCTGGGGGTTGATTTCAAGTTGGCGCATAGGAATTACTGAAGGTTCACTCACTTGTGTCGCCCCCAGAATTTCCAGAAGAACGGGCAGGAGTTGGCGCAGAACAGGTAGAATTTGATCTTCTGTAAGATCGGATTTGATGAACTCAGTGAAAACCTGCGTCGCGCCGTGTACTGAATCCGTTGAACCTGAGGAGAGAAGGTTGATGAGAGCGGTGAGAAGATCAGGATATTCATCGGGCCAGTCGCAATTTGCTATAGATGATAGAGTGTGCGCCTGTTGCAAAGATATCATCAGACTATCGTAGCGTTTACATTCCAGCAAGTCAAACTTACACATAGCGATCGAATACGGCGATTTGGGTCCGACAATCCCTGGAAAACAGCTTGACGAATTTGGGTTTTAATCTATGTTTTCAATTGAGTGCTACGATATCATTCACATGAGATTGTTCGCACTTCCAGAGGTGGAGCAGATCCTCGGAAACCAGAGAAGTACGGCGACCACCTTTCCTTCACATATTTCCGTAGTGCAATACTAGCTGAGTGTTAACCCAAGAATAAGATAAACACATATTAATCGAGTGTTCAAGGCCAAAATACATATCTGTCTGAGAGTGGTATCTGCATTATGAGCAAGGGTGATCTGTGCTAAGGCGAGGCCAACATCTTATCGTACGTCAGGTTTATCCACGTCGTGGGAGTGGACAAGCATACTAGGATTAGCGAGCAGCTCCGCAAGTTTTATCTCTGCCGCGACACGAGTATTTGTATCGGGGTTTAGAGTGGCAGAAAGGATTTCAGCGATGTCATTCGTCGACGCCATGAAAGCGACCTCGAGAAACTGATTAGCTTGTGACAGCTGGCAGGTCACAA
>Ga0157366_1001154_pt1 | contig 10904 bp, 15 predicted proteins | sample AttbisABBM1_FD_113149 | JGI IMG/M metagenome (GOLD analysis project Ga0157366, IMG submission 113149) | Fungus gardens microbial communities from leaf cutter ant in Botucatu, State of São Paulo, Brazil - Atta bisphaerica ABBM1 | ecosystem: Host-associated > Fungi > Mycelium > Unclassified ...
CGAGCAGCCCAAGAACTGGACTCGAGAACACCGGACATCAGCTCTGGGCAAATTTCAGCCAATAAAAAACCCCGAGGTGCCTGGCACGCTCGGGGTTCTTCGGATATGGCGGAGAGATAGGGACTCTCAAAATCAACGTCAAAACCCCTGTAACCACCGTGATTGCTGGGCATCGGCTACAGATTGGGTAGAATTTTTGGGTAGAATAGCTGGATAGAATGCTGAGTCCTACCCATGGCTGATAACCTCGTTTTGAAAGGCGGCACCTACCACGTTCGCCTAGACCTGCCAGATGACGTACAGGCAGCTTTCGGCAATCGGAAGATTCTGAGCAAGAGCCTGAAGACTGGTAGCAGAGCTGAGGCCATGCGCTTGAGGTTGGCAGTGCTAGCCCAGTGGAAGAGTCAGATTCAGGACGTCCGCCAGGTAAAAACAGGCCAATCAGAGAAATGGCGAGAGCAAGTCGCTGAATTCTCCAAAGACGTTAACGCTGGAATGGATACCTACTTCGTCCACGCGGCTAGACGCAAACCCCTTCCCCCTAGCGAGTCAGCTTTCTCGGCAGAGCAGATGCAAGACCGGCTCATGCTGATGGCTGAGCACGCCGATCCCGACGCTTTCATGAACCTCTTGAACGTTCTCAAGGGCATGAAGAATCAGGAGGTGTCAGACGTCGATTACCTGAACACCCTTCAAGAAGCGTGGCAGCCTGTAGTGGCCTCAATCGTAGCCGACGCCTACAGCCTGTCTGCTGATGAGAGAGAGGAAGCAAATGAAATCCTCTCGACTCCTGAAAGCTACAAGCCCAAGAGTCCCATCGGTACAGCCAAGCTCGACAGGTTCAAGGATCACCTGCTTACTCAGTCCGACAATGCGAAGACGGTTGACCAGCTTGTGTCTCGTGTCAGGCGAATCAGTAGCTACCTGACTGAGAAGGGCATGCCGCTTGAATTCGATACGATCCACGAATTCCTAAAAGACATCAGCGACTCAGCCAAAACCCGTAGGCAATACCTGTGGTCCGGTAAGAAATTCTGGACCTGGGCGGTGCGTTACGACCAAGACTTCAGGAAGCGCTATGCATCCCTACCCTGTCCATTTGAGGGGCACGAGCTACCACGCAACAAGGCTGCTCAAGGCGAAAGCTATAACGCTTTCTCCAAGGTTGAGATCGAGCGACTGCACCGAGCGGCGATAGACAAGGATGACCAGGCGCTAGCCGATCTAATCCAAGTGGCGGCGTTCACCGGTTGCAGACTTGAGGAGATGGGACGTCTCAAGGCAGAGCATACGATCTACGAAGGAGAGGTGCCTGTAGCGTTTGAGGTGCAGCAGGCCAAGACCAAAGCTGGAGTTCGTACCGTACCGATTCACCCCAACCTAGTGCCTCTGTACGAAAAACTAGTGAGAAATGCTGGTCCCGATGGCTACCTATTCGCTGGTGGGAATAACAAATATGGTAATCGTCTGGACATGCTTAGCAAGCGTTTCGGTCGTCTGAAAGTCGCGGAAGGGTTTGATGACGGATACGTGTTCCATAGCGTTAGGAAGACAACTGCCACTGAGCTTCACCAAGCCGGGGCGGACGCTCTCACTATCCCGGCAATCCTAGGCCATGAGTTCGGGCACATCAGCTTCGACATCTATAGTAAGGGTCCGAGCCTTCAGCAGAAAGCTCAAGCAATTAGCTTGCTGTCCTTCGACTTCAATAACTGATCAAAAACGAAAAATAACCCCACATAAACATACGTCACTGTACGTATCCGTTCAACGCAGCGTCAGTAACCATGCACCTTGTAGCACGTCAGTAACCCTGTAACTGGTCCTCCCTCCCCTACTCTCTCCATTTGCTAAGCAATGGCAGCTCGATTTCTGCAACAGGTTTGCACCAAACGAACTTATTATTGAAGAAATCAATCAAATACCGCATTAACATTCGCCGCATCTATAAGCCCTAGTTATCCACAGGCCAGGCCACACCTTAACGTTTTGTTGACGAACGTCTGCAATGTGTTAAATTGGCCTCATTGGTATGGGTTGAGGTTGAAGAGATGAAACAGGTAGTGGCTTACGCTCGAATGAGCACCGACGAACAGAGTCTTTCTGTGGGTGGTCAGTTTGCAGCTATCGAAGCGGCTGCCCTTACTCAAGGATGGGAGATTGTCGCCCGGTTCGTCGATGAAGGCGTCAGCGGCAGTATCGATCCCCTGGAACGTCCTCAGTGCCGTCTTGCTCTGGCAATGGCTAAAGGCTTGGGATGTCCACTTGTAGTCCATCACATCGACCGTTTAGGCCGCGATCACGCTCACTTCGTTACCCTCCAGAAGAAATACCAGATCGTTGAGGCGAACGACCCTCACGGTAATAAGCTGATCCGCAGCATCAAGTCCCTGCTGGCAGAGGAGGAGCTGAGTAAGATTCGTCAACGTACCAGAGATGGTCTGGCTGAACTTAAGGCTCTGGCTGAAGCGGGTGATGCGGAGGCTATGGCAAAGGTAGCTGCAAGGGATGCTGGACGGGCCAAGGCGTGGGCAGTAGGTAATGGCGCTGCTATGGCTGCTAAGCGGGAGAATGCGAACCTCCGTGCTGACAACATCGCTCACCATATCAAGGCTTGCCTGTTTGATGGCTGCAAGAGCTTCAGTGCCATTGCTGCCTGCTTGAATGGTAAAGGACTGACTACAGAACGTGGCGCCAGCTTCCAGGCAATGACAGTTAAAAGAGCAATGGAGAGGTTGCACCTGTCCTTCTAACTCTCTACCTGCACGTCATATTTTGGGAAGTCCAGACAAAAAAGGCTTTTCAAAATCAGGCTCGGTTAAGTTGTCTTGATCCCGCGACGTGACTATTATTAATTGTGCATACCATTCGTCGGTTGATATGTATCAGATAAGAGCCCAATATCGCTACAACCCTTGGTGTTACTGCATTCCTGTATATTTCCTATATTTAAGGTATGTAAAATAAGTTGCTCAGTGTATTGACAAAAATGGGGGGCAGTATGATATAATCCAATTATAAAGTTCGAAAAATAAAGCACGAATTTTTAGGCTGCGGAATTTAAATTGTATTGCCTCTAAATATAATAATTGTATCTGTTAAATATCGACACTCCTCTCTTATACTTAAAGAAAAAACTTACTTTAAAAACATAAGGCAGCTACTCAGCGATTCTTCCTTATGCTGTTTTGCGCTCACCGAAGAGAACAAATAAACTCTTCCTGCATCTTGAATCAAATACTTCTTCTCACGTTCTGTGACATCAGTCGATTCAATTAGGTCTATTATCTCTTCAAGGGTATTGCTCTTCCTGTGCCTCGCTATCATTGCAACAGCATCGGCATGCTCCTTACAGTATTTGACCGTTGGTGAGTAATCGATGGGGATTCTTAACGTATCCTCAGCAAAAGCAAGCTGCCCGATTCCAACACTAAGTATAGATATCAATACTTTCTTCACCAGACCGCCTCCGTGTGGAATAGCACACTACTATCACAAACCAGCTATATTCACAATGTAATTTTTACTCCAGCACTGTCCTCTACTTAGTGCAACCTATAGGGCCTGCAATAAGGCCCTCTTTTTGATCCACAGAAAGTTAATCATGAATCTCAATGCTTATTCAGGTTGGGATATTTCTATGCCCAAAATTAGTTATTAATGAAAACAAGAAAGGTGATCTAATGAAAGGATTAGTTGTTGTTCGTCCTTGCGCTTGGTGTGGTTGCCAAATGCATACAGAACGTTCCAGTAAAAAGCTTTGCTCAGTGAAGTGCCAGAACCAGTTCCACTACTGGCGTCACAAGCATTACCCAGGTAAAGGTCCTGCGTTTGGGTTTGAAATGTTAAAAACACAAAAACAAGAGGTTAGTAAGTAAATGAGAATGCTACCCCGAACTAACAAAGAACATAAACAAGAGATGAAAGCGGCTCTAACAAAAGGCCATATTGATTTCATCCTCTCTGTGGCTACTGAACGTAAGCTGAGTTTTTCAGCGGCTTTAAATTGGATCGTAGATCAAGAAATGAATCGTGAACTTTATCAGTTACTTGGGCGGAGTGTATAAAATGTTAGATGGAAAAAAATTTTCAGATTCAATGCGAGACGCCGGTATGGTCCGCAAACACCTATGGGTTAAGGAAGAACATTGGGATGACTTTGAATCCCTCATGAAGACTTATGGGTTTAAGCACCCCGGTCAGCTTTTGTCACTGATGATCAAGAATCAGCAGAAAGTGATCAACCGATAATTATAATAGCCACGAGGCATGCAATGGTACAACGAATCTACAAATGCGAGGAATGCTCTAACGACTTTACTACTCATCGACACGGCCAACGGTTCTGCAATTCAACCTGCAAATCAACGTTCACCAAGCGAGAGAATAAGAGTAATCGTCAAAAAGCAACGATCCAACGACGTAAAGAAAAGCTGCCCCACAGCGGGTTTGGCAACTACCTACTAAGAGAAGTTCGCCGGGCTGGTACAGTGCAAATCTTATCAGGGCTTACCAGTGCCAAGGATATTGAAGACCTTCAGCGTCTGCGTTCAAGCTGCACCCTGGCTAATGGGTTCGACAATGGCAAGATTCGTAAGGACTACGAACTATCCCACATCGCCCCTGTGTCATCTAAAGCTTCAATGGGTCTTCTCTGCGCTAAGAATCTTGTTATTACCACTCGGTCTTACAATAGGAAACGAGGTAAGTCGTACAGTGGTGGTGGTGCCTTTATTCTTCGTTCTGAGCTACTAACTAAGTGGCAAGTCAACGAGAAGCATAGTGATGCCCAGGTGTACACAAAGATTGAGAATTTCTTAGGCGCTGTACTGGATGATTACTTGGCCCTTCACGCTCCAAGCTACACGGTGCGCAATCAGCTAATCACGCGTATCGCAAAGAAAGAGATTGAGAGCCGGAATCTTACGGATAAGAAAGAGATTGAACGTCAGACAGCCGCTGTCAAAAACATTCTTCAGTATTTTACTACTGAGGAATTGGAAGACAAAGCGAGTAAGCTTGACGTTGCAGTGTTCGGAATGACTAAGGAAGGCTGGTCAGAGCTAACTGTTGCTCTTAAAGAGGCTCGTCGGTTTGCTGAATATGGCAAGGTTGTTAACCCTACCCTGCTGATGTATGGAGACTATCTGGACTTACGGAAGGCAAATAGTAATCCCCGCTGCTATTTCTTGCAGGTGAATGGGAGTCGCGGTCGCTATGGCACTGTGTTGGATGAGCTGAGCATTGAAGACCACGTATCCGAACAGCTTACGCGAGAGTTACATTGCGAAAAGATTGATTGGATTTACGATGGCCGTCCTCTTGCTGAGTCGTTCACTGTACCAAAGCAGACTGTTCGGGAAGTTGAAGTGACACATCGCCTTGAGGAGTATTTGATTGGTAAGTATGGTCTGCCCAATGCTATCTACAAGGTAATGTCACCAGAGCAGCAGCTTATTGAACAACGTATTCTGGAGCAGCAGAAAGTCAAGGAAGAGCAGGTAGCTCAGGAGTGGTATGAGGAGAATGGAGATATTGACCCTCCGCTGTACCTTCAAGACGCCTTGATCCGTATGGGTCTCTGGCTTCCATTCTAAAACAGTCCGCTTATATTAAATATAATTCACTACAACCTTCTATCCCGCGTCCACTCTACGTTTTACCCTAACTAAAACCCTAATTATGTCCTAATCAGACTAATGGCCTGACGCTGCCTTATGCGTTAAATAACCTAAAATTGGAGTTAAAATTATGTCTTACCAAACCCTTGATTCTTTCAAAGCTCAGTTTTCTTTCACCTTCACCACGGAAGCTATTGCCTATTCTCAAAAGGAATTCGACAGCCTTATTAATCAAGCGCTCAGCCTTTACGCAAACCCTGCACTCTCCTACTGCCGTGTCCGTCTTCACGCGACCACTCTTGGAACCTTCGCTGCTGGTGTCCTAACACTCGGCAAACAAGGTTACACCCTTGAGGAAAATGAACGAGGCAGTTCTTCAGCTGGATCATATGGCTTGTTCTTTACCAAACCTGCCAGCCTTCAAACAGATGATAAAGAGTTCACTAAGAAACTGATTCTTGATAACTATCTATCAAAGATTGAGCAGAATCAAAAAACCCTCAAAGCAAAGCTTAAGCAAGACCTCCTCGCTGAAGAACAACGCAAAGAGAGCGAGAAATTAGCTGCTCAGAAAGCTAAAAAAGATGCAGAGACAGAGAGGAAGGCTGAGATGGAATATGAACAGCTACTTAAGCAGTTTAAAGAATCACAGGAGCAAGTGTAATGAGTCTTAAAGAGAAGATTCTTCAGATGAAAGCACCTTTCCATTCGATTCTTGAAGAAGACATTACGAAACATGATACTGAAGAACTCCAATACCTGGCGTCCATCACTGCTCTAACCGAGGTTCAAGGTGCATTGGCAACACGCCGAAGTCTTAAACGAGATTACTCAGCCTCTATTGCTAAAGCCAAACAATTTTCAACACCCACAGAAGTTTTTATGGTTTCAGATGATGGGCGGGTTGAACTGACCAAGATGAATGTAGAGGGTGCCCATATCCTGAAGTCATACGGACTGACCTTCGTTCCTGCTGATGGTCTCTCAGTGTTAACGTTCAAACTGGCTCAACAGTATGGCGGGGAGAAGGTATCGCTTTCCCAGATGCTGAAATGCGCAAGTTTTAAAGAAGCATACAAGTCAAAGTAAAATAATCAGGGCAAGGACGCCCATCCATAAGGAATATAAAATTGACAATTGGTATTAAAACCCAAATTGAGAATGACGAAGATTTTTTTCTCTTTTTCGACAGTGTACAAGCCTATTCTAAATCTCGTACAGGCAGTGTTTCTAAACACCCTGTAGCTGGTAAGACTATCACGGACCATTACACGAAAGACAATCCAATATTTTCACTGACAGGTGTTGTGAGCTTTGCAGATCTAAGCGATAGCAGTCTCATCCGAGACATTGATAACGGTCTTCCCTTCAATGCAAAGGAACGCCCTACAGCTACAGCGGTGCAACAGAGCACTGAAGGCTTACGAAATTTTCTCCCATCCAGTATCAGCGCTTTCTTCAGTAAACAGAAGCCCACTATCACAATGGATGGTGAACCAGAGAATTACAAAGGCTTTGTAGATGATGTGCTCACTCGTCTTATGTCCGGCGAGAAGTATGATCAAGCAAGTGGTAAGACCAAGGCTCACATCCGAACTGTCAATCTTTATGAATACGAAGGTAACATTCTAACTAAGATTTACCGCGACCTTGTGTTAACTCAATTCAACACAAACGAAGATCCAAACACTGGCGATGCAATCATTGTTGATCTTACCTTCGAACAAGTGAGCTTTGTAAAGCTACGCACCACTGCTATTCCTACAGAAGTCGTATCTACTCTCAAAGGTCAGTTAGCTGCCAAGTCCAAGAAAGGTAATGTTACCAGCGCTCCTAAACAGGTTTCTGCTGAAGGTGACGAAGCTGACCAGCTTGAAAACTTGAACAATACGAAAGAACGTAGCCCAACCTTTAAAAGAGGCGTTCAACAATGACCACTCAAATCGTATCCAGCTTTGCCGCAACCCTTGGCGTTAAGATTGACCAACGTTCTTTTGCTGCTTCAGAGCGAGCATTGAAAAGAATTCAAGAAATAATGGCAGGATTTGCCAAATATAAAACAGACCTTGTCATCTCTCCAAAAATCAAATTCAACACTCTCAATCTTCAACGTGAAGCCCAACGTTCACTGAATCAAGTCAGTCGCCTGCTGGAAGTGAAACTAACAAAATTCAGTCTCGATCCAAGCCAGCTCACTCGCTCCCTGGACAGTGCCATTCGCCGCGCCCAATTCTCAGCCAACTCAATCAAGGTTCGTGCAGTGGTGGAGCGCTCACCCGTCTCCCAAGCAGCTAGGCGCGTTGCTCAGTCGGCAGGGTCGAGTGATGGTGCTGGTGGTGTTGCTGGCCTTGTGGGTGCAAGCCGTGCAGGTGTTGCGGGAATCGCAGGGTACGTTGGCTACCAAGGCGTTCAGCAGCTCAATGATCAAATCAATGGTATTCAAGGAAGGGTCGTCAGGACGGACACGGCTCGGATGCTTCTGGGTCAGGCGGTGGGTGGTAGCAAGGTAAGACAATCCAACGCTGCTGACTGGTACAAGCAAACCACCAACAAATACGGCATTGATGCTGAGGGTGGTATCAGCGACTTCAACACAGCACTTGTTTTGCAACGTGGACAAGGCGTCTCTACAAGGGATGCTCTCAAAAATTACGATAGCTTCCTTCAGCGGTTCACCCTGCGCCACTTGTCCAGCGATCAACAGAAAGGTTCTCTACGGCAAATCACTCAGATCATGGGCCGGGGCACTGTCCAAGCAGAGGACCTCAACTCCCTCGTCGAGAACGGCGATCCTGAGATCAAGAACCTGATTAGAGAGGCATGGGCCCGACGCACTGGCTACAAAGGCACGAACCAAGCTGCGGACTACGCCAGCGCTCAAAAGAAGGGGCAAGTGACCAGCGATGACCTTCTTGGTGCCTACGCTATTAGCGCCAAGCGCAACGCTGCTGCTCTGGAAGAATCAAGTCGTAGCCTTCGAGCTGAAGCACAGCGGACTGCGAACAGTAAATTCTGGGCGGATATGGAGCGCAATTCTGAGGAGTTGACCAGGACCCTTGAAGATCGTAACAAGGCTGAGCAGGAGCTATACGCAGCATCTGTCCCCTTGCAGACGATGTTCACAAAGCTTGTCGAAATCCCTGTCATTGAGCGACTAACCGAGTTCACCACAGGCCTCACCGGCATCGCCAAGTGGTTTGATAAATATCAATCACTACCTGAAAGTCAGAAGAATCAAACCCTGATTGATGGTGGTATTGATGCGGCTAAGTGGGCTGGTAAGCGACTGGCGAGTAACAACCTTTTCGGTTGGGCAGTAGATGGTAACTGGCTTGGTGCAGGCGACGCCTATAACAGTGCTAAGAACTATCTCCTTGGTCCTCAGTATGGTGTTACTCCAGGTTATCGCCAAGTGCCTGATTTTCAGAGCTATCAGCCATCGGAACTATTGAACAATATGCGAGGTGGCAACACCACCAACACCAATCAGCAGATGGTGCAGATTGCCCCCGGTGCATTCTCAATCGAGATCAACACCACAGGCGATGTTAATGCCATTAGTTCTGAGCTTGAACGTTCAATGTCTGAAATTACAGATCGGGTTCTTCTCAATAAACTGTCGGAAGCAAGATTCCAATATCCCGCCATCGGACGGTAGCATTCACCACAATAATCTACAGGCCCTTAACCGGGCCTTTTTTATGAGAACAATAATGCAATACTTTATCTTCCACAAAAAATCTAATCTTATTACCGGCCTTATCACCTCAAGCTTTCCCCCTGCAAAGAGTGAAAATTACCGTTTCATTCCTGCATCAGAGAAAAGCGTGGACAGCTATTTCAAGTGGCTTTCTAAGAATGGCGATATCTGTCCCGACCTTGGAGATTTGGCTCTCAAGTCTAAATACCTCAACGATGAAGTTAACCCTAAAGGTTCAGAGCTTCGCATCACTGTACCTCGCTATACGGAAGACGTAGCACCTTCCAGCCGTGAAGCCACTATCGCCTCTTGGATCGCTCAGTATCCTAATGCCGATGAACACGCTTTGAATGATAAATTCCTGTGCGGTGTCACAGTCGCTCAAGCCTATCTAAACAAGTATCTATAACGCCACAGAATGCGGCCTGTAGACGTTAAAAAGCTGTACCTCTGGCTACCCCCTTACCTGCACTTTTTAGCCCTCTACAGGCCTTATAGAAACTGCATTCAAATCATAAAATTAACGTTATCTGAGGTATCACTATGCGTGTTTTTACGAATTACACTTTTAAAGGTCATCGTAGCTCCATTGAACTGCCTATCAAGCTTGTTCAACTATTTAACCAGAAGTACCCCAATCAAAGCATCGGCCCATTCCTTACTCAACTGCTCAAAACTGAAAAAGGTAATCGCATTGGCTCAAGTCTTGTTCTCTGCCGTTTAGTGGAGGAGCTTGTATGACTCTCGACAAATTCAATAAATTTATGGCAGTTCCGCAGATCGTCCTTAGCTTACTTGTCTGCGCTCAGTTGTATCAAAACCAGAACACCCGCACTGAGATTCTTGGAAAGATTGAAACTCTTCAGGTGAAGACAGAGCGTAGCCTGTTCAGTATTCAGAACGAATTGGAAAATAAATTCAATGCCCTTCGCCAGCAGCAAGACGAGACGCAGTTCAGCAATTCCAAGTCCATACGGCTTCTTGAACAACGTGTTGAAGCTTTGGAGAAGAAGCCTGTGGTCATTATGAACGGCTTCCAGCAGGGTCCACACGCCTCTGGCAATCAGAACAATACGTACCGATAACACAGCCGGTTATATAAATAATATAACAGTATCCTACTCAAACGTAGATATACCAAGGCTTCCAGCCAATAATCATATAGGAAAAATAAAATGTTAGATGAATTAAAAACCAACCTCGTTAACGTAATGCGTGCTTATCAAGCCGAAGGTAAACAGATCCCAGATGACCTATGGTATCAAGGATGTCTAATCTTCAAGATGGAAGAGGCTGTTAAGGAGGAAGATGAAGAGATGTTCCTATTCCTGATGAATGAGCTTTGTGGTGGCGATACAACTACAACACTCACTGCGTGATGAGGGGGAGGTGCCCAACTTTCCATTCACATGTATTCAAACGCAAATTCATCGATCTGTCCGCCATTCATGTACCTTGTTACCCTCACTGAAAGCAGAGAAAGCTCATGCGTATCAAAATCGACATCATCTATATTAAGGCCTTCTTCTAAAGCTATGCCTCGGATGATCATTTCACGGTCAACTTTATACCCATCTGAGAGA
>Ga0157366_1001155_pt1 | contig 10902 bp, 8 predicted proteins | sample AttbisABBM1_FD_113149 | JGI IMG/M metagenome (GOLD analysis project Ga0157366, IMG submission 113149) | Fungus gardens microbial communities from leaf cutter ant in Botucatu, State of São Paulo, Brazil - Atta bisphaerica ABBM1 | ecosystem: Host-associated > Fungi > Mycelium > Unclassified ...
CTGGTAACCCTTTTGTAATAGCTAGCCTGATAATCGACTAAAAGTTGACACTAAATCTCTGGTGTCAATGGCAACGCACTTTACTTCTCTTCTTACAACTCCTTACAAGACCAATCTCTGAAATTGTGACCATGCAGCTTGTAGGAGGCACAACACATAAGTTGAGGCCAAGATCGTTCTGAAAAGTCTGCATTACTAAGCTTATTATAGGAGTTTCTACACTCTATACATGTCCAAGCCAACTTCACAGACTTTCACCCTCAAGTACAAACTGCACCTAACATTCTTTTCTTTCTTTTATTAATAATAGTTTTTTTGTTTCTCAGGAGAAAAGCTATGAAAAATCAAATGCAATTCTTTACTATAATTATAATATCATTGCCTCTCTTTAACCAATTTAAACTTATGATTGAACATAACAAATTAGAAGTTTTCCATTTTTTAAGATCAACAAGAAAGATTGAACCCTCTCCTTTAGACCTTAGATCTCCAGATAGTGTTATTCTCAAACCCAAAGATACATGGTGCTATTTAGATTTCTTCTTCAATAAGAAACTCTCCTTTCAATACTATACTTATTACTATACTAACAAAGTATTATCTACTATCAAGGATATAAAAATACTTGGAAATTCCATAAGAGAATTATTACCAGTATGCAAATGTTTGTTATATAGAACCTATGTACTCTCTATTATACTATATGTGTTATAAGACAAAAGTGTGGACAGACTTTGGCTAGGGTTAGGATTAGCCAGACATAGATAGATAGTATTATTATTAGTCTACAACAGGAAAAGGGCACATGACTTGGAAGTCATGTGATAGAAGTCTAGAATGGTCTGGAAGGACTTAAGGTCTAGAAGGATCGAGAGGAGTCTAGATAGGAGTTAGGGTTAGGAGTGATGTCAAGGGACAATGGTTTCTCATAGTGTACACATGGTACACACATGTACAACAGAGATTAAGAGTATGACATCAGAGCACATGTATACAGCATGGTAGCCTTATGGTGGATGAGTAATAGGACATGAGGACAATGCATGGACATTAGGGCAGGTAGATATTGTTGTAGCACAGACCACATTGTATTTATATAAATAGAGGAGCAATGCAGCAAGGGCTCCTTGTTGAGTTCTCTTGTAATCCCCACTACTAGATAGCCTACTGAGAGCTTTGCTAAAGTCAGCATATCACAAGTGCTGTTCTGATGAGTGGTTGCTACAACAATATGGATTCCAACTCTAGTATTTTAAGAAAGTCCTAACATACTATCCTCTCAAGAAGTTGAAGAAAATGTAAAAAAGAGTAGCTCTATAGATTATAGAAGTATTTTACACATTACTGGTATTGGAAGTCAAAGCTATTGCTAGTCTTATTCCTATTCAATTTCATCTTGATAAACTCATAAGATGATATCATTTCTGAATAGTAATACTTTCCAAGCAACATGTAGTCAACACTCTCCTTGATTCACATCATTCCAAACAAGCTGCTACTCATCATATGGCTACAAGTTGTCTTACTCCCAAGTAAAGACAAAGAATCAAAAGTCCTATAATAGACATCAATAATCATCTCAGTCAAGTCTTACCAGTCTTCAATAGTCTGAATAAAGAATTCTCTTTAGGATTCCAATTAGTAGATACTTTTTCTGATCATTTTTCTTTTAATATAGTAAATTGCAAAGATGCTGAAGTAAGAACTACCTATCTCAACAAATTTAAGAATGTCTACCAAAACTCATCTAATAATTCCAACATCATATTCATTATATCTAATGTTAGTGTTAAAAACATTTCATTTACTAAAGCTGAATTATTTGCTATAAGATATGATATCAGTCAAGTATTTCAAATACAAGATGTTATATGCATTGCCATTGTTACTAATACTATTCTAGTGGCTAAGAGAATTTTTGATTTGACCCATTATCCATATCAGTTATACTCAATCATCATCTCAAAAGACCTTAGGAAGTTCTTCAATAAGAACCCTAATAATACTGTTACTTTCTGGGATTTTCTGAGCAATAATAAATGGCCCTCTCATTTACTAGTTGATAAAGAATTGAAACTCCACAAAATTAGTCCTATTTTACCCAGCAAAAAACATCATGGGATTTTAGCAGAAAAGAAGAATGCAGCTTTATTGTGAAGAAATAGCAAATGTACTTTTAAGCCTTTGATTATAAGAGAAAAAATTTCCTTGATTTAGACAATAATGACAGTAATCCTGTCTATTCTTCTTATTCAAAAGACAGTGTATGGTTGATACATTTTAATCTCTCCAACTCTTTATGTACATATATCACTAGACTTATTATCAATTATATATCCATTGGCAAATATAGATAAAGGTTCTTCTCAAACAAATTGTGTGCATATTTGTGTGATAAGGCTCCTATTAAGACAAGAGCTCACATATTATATGACTGCAAATGGTATCAAAAGTTATGGAACTCTAAATGAGAGTCTTTCAAAGATATTCTCACATTCCTCAAATTTAAATCATGGCACATTCTGCTTTCAAGAAGGCATCATATAGGTTTATTTTCATACCCTTATGTAGTTTAATGTTTTCTACTTTCTATTTTTCATTCTTTCTGTTTCTTTAGTTCTTATTTAAGTAGTTACCTTGTATAGCTACCATGGCCTACCACCACATACTGTGTAATAAATTATTGATATGAAAAAAAACCTAATATTTCTACTATTGTAACAAGTAACAGGGTACTAGAGTGATGTAAATACACTATAAGTATATAAGTAAAGGTTTAGTTCATAATGGATTATGTCTGAAAATGTAGTGAATGGGTATATACACAACATCTACTCTATCATCTATTATCTTTCTCATCTGCCCTCTTTCCTACCTAAAATTATAACCATGTGACATGTATTGCTACTCTTACATCATCTATGGATAAGTTATCATACTTGATCTGTTCATAGATAAGTACTATCTATTTAATTTGTCATTTTGTGTAATATCCATGAAATTTCACTTGAAGCAAGAACTACACTTGACAATCTTACATGTATCAAATGTTAGAAAGAAACATACACAGAAAGCATAACAATAGAATGGACAACTGTCAGCTACTCACCGATTAATGTCAATTTAATAAGAAAAGTAACATGTATATGTTCAATATAAATCTCATGTTTATCTGTGTCAACTTTCTTACTTTCTTGAGAATAATCCATCTCTAGCGAGAAGCAGTGCTATAACTTACCAGGTCAAAATGAGATATAAATAATTATTTCCTTCTTAGTACAAATTTAACAGTGTGATTTATATTGAAGTAGGTGTCATGTCAATTGCCAGAAGATGATTTTACCCACCAAGTCTACTTGGAAACCCTCTATCTACGGCATGAAAGCTTGATGACCAGGGAAGCAAAGATGTTCAGCAACAAGTTAAGCTTTTGAATAGTTGAAAGTTGTTGCTGCTCATGGATAGAAGATACTAATATAACTTCCCTCGATAATAGACATGCCAGACTTGAGAGACACTGGGGTGTAATCTTTGTCGCATATGCTGATGTAACTGATTGCCTGTAAATGTATTCTCAAGTGCTTGAAAGCAGAAAATATATACTCTAATGCATGACCCAAGTCACGCAATGAACCGATGTGTTCAAGACATCAGTGACGGCGCCAGATAATGAAATAGACTCCTTGTAAATTGGTTACGAACACCCACCATGCCGATCATCAACCGACAGCTATAAATGCTTTTGAAATTGCGGAAACGGCACACAGAACCTTCTCCCGATCCTTGACTTCCCTTCAGCATTGGATCCCATGATCTGGTTTCAAATCTTCCAGGACGGTCCTGAATTCAAGGCCCGGACGCACAGGAAAACGTTTGTGCCACCAAACTTACCACTCAAAGACTTATACAATGCCATTCCTCAGCACCTGTTCGAGAGATCGGCGCTTAAGAGTAGTTTCTACATTGCAGTCCATGTGTTCTTCACGGCTCTTTTACATGTCTCTGCGAAACGAATTCCAGTCACCCTGGACCAACTTCCTGTGACGTGCAACCACCCGGGAATTACCCAAAATCTTGTACAACCTATCATATGGGTGTTCTTCTGGGGCTGGCAAGGCATGTTCTTTGCGGGAATCTGGTGTTTAGGTCAGTCACAGACGTTTGTGCCACGTCTTTTTCTGACGCAAGATATCAGGACATGAGGCTCGTTGCGCGTCCCTCTTCTCCCATAAATCGGATGCTGATCTATTTCCTAGGCTGGACATGATGCTCTTTCTTCGAGGCGTTGGATCAATGCCCTATTCGGATTGTCGCTCCATACATTCATTCTGACTCCATACTACTCATGGCGAGCAACCCATCGGTCACATCATGTAGGTATAATTTTGGTCTCTTAAGCTCAATTTTGATCTCTACCCGTTTCATAGAAATCGACGAACAACATAGAACGTGACGAAACCTATATCCCACCGACCCGCAAAGGTCTCAAACTGCCTGATGGCCGGGTAGCAATAAGGATGGACTACATGGAGATTTTGGAAGAGACACCGGCATTCACATTGTTCAAGCTGTTTGTTCGACAGTTTTTGTAAGTGGTGCCTTTGCCGCTGCGTGCTCTGGGTATACTCAGACAACTTGCCTAGCGGCTTCCAGCTATATTTACTGTGGTTATCCTGTTGCTTTAGCCTGGACGGTTCCTGATCTATTCTTAGGCATAATCGAAAGGGAAATCCGAGATACCCAGCCTGGACAAGTGTTAGTAAATTTCATTCAGGCCCTTATGGATAAACGATGCAAGACCATATTTTTAGCACTACTTACCCACTTCTTTACTCTTTCGTGCTGAAGAAAGTAATGCCTCAGTTACATCTCGACATCGAGAGTTCCGTACTGAATTCTGTAAACCGGTCGATAGGATCCTTGGTTGTCATTTCCGACGTGGCCATCCTGTTAATGCTTTCTCTGCTTGCCCTTTATGCGAGGAGCTATGGCATGAAGTCCCTCTGGTGCTACTATTTAATGCCTTGGTTTGTAAGTTTCCTAACTATCATGATACCATGATCGTCGACCCTGAAACAACTGTCAGTTTGCACATAATTGGTGAGCCTGCCCAAATTTCAAGTAATTGATACTGAGCCATTGATTTCAGGATGGTCATGTTCACCTATCTTCAACATAGTGATCCTACGATTCCGTATTATCGAAAGGTAAGAGCATCAAGTCACAAAACTACTGGCAAAAAAGTGGGTGACATCCTCCAGAGTGAATGGTCCTTTTCCCGTGGTGCTCTTGCAACAGTGGATCGTCCTGTATTTGGCTGGGTCGGCCGATATGTTTTACACAATGTACGTATGCTCGATTTGCAATAGTATGTCATCATTCATACCTAGCCACGACAAAGATAAATACGGATCACGTTGCGCATCACTTCTTCTCGAGCATCCCCTTCTGTGGGTCACCTGCGGGTTATCCTTGTCATACATCTTCAAAAGGCTGATGATCCACGAAGATAATTTACCGGCTGTCACAGAAGCTATCAGACCTGTCTTGGGTGAATATTACAATTACGACTCAACGGTGAATACACTGGAGTGAAAATGGACTAATGAATCTTAACTGACCATATATCTACTTTCAGTCTGTTCTCCGTGCCTTGTGGCGCTCGTTCACGCAATGCGTATTCGTGGAGGATGAAGGTGACATTGTGTTTTTCAAGAACCAGTACGGTGAAGCTCTTCTTGAAGCGATCACCACGAAAAAGTCAGATTAAAAACTTGCAACCAGTCCACCGCTTCTCCCGCTTTTCTGAGTTGGAGAAGAGTATCGATCAATGTAGATATATATGTATATACACAAGATTGCGGAATATGTTTCTTGATGAATTCAATGTGTTCATTGGTCATTTCGACTGTTTTTGTGGCACAAGGACCTTGCTCCTTTCGTGGCTTTCGGTTACATCCCTTTTATTACAGCATTCACTGTAATGTATGATCAAGGCAGACAGGCACTGGAGTCGAATCATGATTGACAGAAGGGAATACGTAAAGTACAGATTGTTGAACTCCATCTTGATTGAGTCGCAGGCTGACCTGCCCACAGAGAAAGTCATATGAAGTGCCAACGAGGAAAATAACAGAATTCTCGTGAATTATCGTGTTTTTTCTATACGATCTTACCTGGGAGGCAATTTGTGGGTAATTAAGCTAAGACAACAATCTCATAATGACATCAAGGAAGAGAAAGAGGGGTGTTATTATTGGGATAAGAAGTGACACCACCCGGCATGTGTGATATCTACGCAACTCTACAAGCGTTAATGTAGTCGATGACACAGCACACAGCCGAACGCGAACCCCATCAAAGAACACGAGCCTATGACCAAATTATAGGATAGTCACCTTACCAAAATAATCCAAATAAGAATACCAATGAAAGCAACAGACGCGATAATGACGACAAAAGTCTAGGTGGGTCTGAAACATTACCGGCTGTCGGTGTCTGAACCCGACGCAGACGCGGATTTTGCAAACGGTATCCCATGATCACTGGTAACTGCAAGTTGCTCGATGCCTTTCTTGCCGCCTCTGAAATCGCCCTCGTAACCGTCATCATGATATTCTTCGTCATCAAATTCAGCTTCGGGATCATCTTCTGCTTCTTCTCCATTCATTGATTCTTTCAACTAGATATGCGGTAAAGAATTGAGCTCTTCGATAGAAAAACAGAGAGTTCACCATCTCGACAAGTTCGTGGCATTCGTTGAGATGTGCCATGACTATGCCCTGCCCTTCTGGTATTGTACCGTCCACACTTACGAATCTTCCTTCTTTACGCAAAGAATCAATTTGGTGTAAAGCCAGTTGATACTATAGAATTTAAGAGTACATTAGAGTGAGAGGACGAGAGAAAGACGTACAGGATAGAGGTCTCTGGCATTGAAAGGACCACCGTATTTCAACACTTCGTTGAGGCACTTTTTGACGGTAGATAATTTATTAGCCTGATGAAAAGAAGTAATTTGAGTGTTTCAGAACGATGGAGCCGAAAAGAAGCATACGATCGGCATGAGTTCTTCTGAGACCGGCTCGCTTGATGACAATAATCGATAAATTAGACCATAACATCTCCTCAGCATGTATAACAGCACCTAGCAAAAACGATAAATGCATCATTAAAATCAATTGATAACTCACATATTGCCCCGCGGGTCTATTCCCATCCGAATCTACAAACTTGCCATCTACTCTCATCCTGTCAATTTCCTGCAAGCTCAGCGAATAATTCCATAGATCTGTCTCCCGCAAAGTCCATCGATGTGTCAACACGAGGCTCTCCAATTCAGCGCGGATATGTTTAAGGCGATCATAGATAGGTTTCAAAGAGGAAGAGACATGTTTAGAATCCTCCTGAGCTTTAATTTCTTGTGCAATTTCAAAGCATTCTTCAAGAAGGGAAGAACAGATTGCCTGGGATGCCGGAACTATACCTCCAGGGCCGAGAAATTTACCATCTACCCGTGTCCTAAGAAGTCTGGGTTAGTTTGATAGACTAAGGATCGAGAGAGAAAACGTGCGAGTCTATCTTTCGAAGTTCTTCTTGCAGTGGTTTAAGCTCAGCTTTGTGGGGCTCTTCTTTGGCGGCTAGTGCTACGAGTTGTCGACGGATGGCAACCAACTTCTGATGTACAGGTACAAGTTCGATATCCAGGATCGCAAGTGAATCTTGTAGTTGTTTGACGACCAAATCTAGTGGCACTGAAGTAAATCTGCCAGGAGGAGAGAAAGCCATTGATGGAAACACACCACACTCGTTTAATAGTCGTTCCAGTAGAGTCGTCAAAGGTTTGGGATGTCTCCCGCTTTCGAAGTCATGTTGCACAATACCTCGGAGTTCCTGCAATCGTTGGTCAAACGGCGCTACGTCTGATTCATTGTACACAGCAGATTCATTCATATGGTTGAGTATTTGCTAGGAATTCAGGGATGAGGCTATTGGTAATCAGAGTAGAATGGGAAGACTGACCCGCATGGAAGCGATCTGACAATAGGTTGCGGGCGTGTCTCTTGTTTTGCCGATTGTGAGATAAAACAGAGACAAGAGGTTGAATACATCTGCGAGTGTTGTATCGAGACGGTTATTATACACTGTACTGGCATCCCGTACATCGTTGAGCCTGGTTACTGTATCCCAGGAGCGGTGTCGGGGATAAGAGATAGAAAGTCAGCAAGGAGTGGGGATGCCACAAATGGGGAGAAGCGAAAGACGGATGGAATGCGCACCCTGCTTTACGACGTCGCGGTAGAGAGTGTTCACATCAGAAGCCCTGATGCATTCGGAGCGGTTCTTGAGCGCGGTCAGTCTGTTCCGGATACTAGATACCATGTCAGACAGGAAGAGGATTGAAAAAAGCAGGACATACTTGATGAGGCCCTCGAGGATGGGGAGTTCTGGAGAGCAGACTGAGGAGAGAAATTAAGAGCACAAGGACGGTGACATACCTTCCTGTTGGACAGGAGCTGACATGGTCAGGGGAGAGATTCTGATGAGCATCAATCGATTCAGACATAGCAACCACGTGTCCATCGATATCCTAACAAGCCAACCACAACCATTGCTTCCTCCCCATGGACAAAATCAAAGAGGTAAGCCCATCTTCCCTTACCTCCCATACCTCACTCAACTACCCCCAGAAACTCACCAGCCTCCGCAACGACGCTGACAATGCCATTGCACGCGCCGAGGACGCTGAGGCTCGCAACAAGAAACTCGAACAAGAACTCCTTGAGAGGGAACAGGAGAACACTTCCTTAAATCATCGTCTGACTCGTTCCGACGCCGAAATCGACGAGCTGGAAACACAGATCAAAGACCTCAAGCAGAAACTCACAATCTCCAGCGATGCGACCTCGACAAACGAAGGGTTGGCCAGAAAGGTTCAGCTGCTAGAGGAGGAGCTCGATGCATGTGAGAAAAACCTAAGGGAGACCACTGAAAAGTGCGTAGACTGGCACTTGTATTCATTCTTGCCAACACACCTGCAGGTTGAGGCAGGCTGATTTGAAGGCTGAACAATGCGAACGAAGAGCACAGAGTCTGGAGCTGGAATCACAACGATTGGAAGAAGCACTCGCGGTCCGTACTATCTTCCCTTCATGTCTTTTCTGCTTATCCCCTTTTCTGCCCCAGAATACCAAGAAAGAACTCAAGAAAACGCAGGAAGATCTAGAAGGCCTCGTCAATTCCATGGAATCCTTGTAATGTATCCACCGCCGACCTCGTATTACGGCCAAATACCATGATACCGGCGTGGTGAATCTCCTATGTTGCCAAAGTCCCCTCATGACCTCCTTATCACTCAATATCAGTCAGCGTAAGGTTGATTGAATACATATCTGCACCCATTCTTGGTGGCATATTTCTCTTCTGTCATCCGTTTCTTGCGAGCTCGGCGACCTGAACCGCATTGACATCGGTAACGATTAGATTGCAGTCAATATCCCCCCAAACACCCGATCGAAGTTAACCTCGACTCCTACACCAGTGTGTTGAGCATTTTTAATCAAGAATGAGTCGGTCTCGCTGAATTTTACTGTTCTTGGGGCTGTGACTACATGAGAAAAACATTGGACTGTGGATTTCAGCAGAATTTTAACTATCTCAAGGTACACTGAACCTGCCATATATGGCTGCCATATGGCTGCCGAGATAGTGTTTGTAACTTGTAAATTTTGACTTAGATTTCTGTGTGTAAAATAAGTTAGTCCGTCTCTCCAAATTCTTCACATCTGAGCTCCATGTTTCACTGATAACACCAACTCGACATAAACTCATCTAGACCACTCTTGAAAATGGACACTTTGCTTGTATTGACAGCAACCGTCACCAGAGACTGGGGCAATTATAATGCACAAAGCATGCCCAAGCTTGTCATCTTTAGCAAGGAGGATGATTTGGAATATGTCAACCGTATCGAGGACGACTCTCATTATGGGCATGAATTTATAAATTCAAGAAGTAAAACTACTTTATAATTGCATGATACCTGACAAAATCACTGCCCGCACGCACTATCGTTCTGTGATTCTGTCTATAGATTCATATCCACCACTTTCTACCTCCCGTTCCCCCAACTATCTTTTTCTTACTTACTCTCCTCTTCCTCTCCATTAAACTTCAACGAAATCGAATTCACACAATGTCTTTCATCAGCTATACATTGATACATATATTATATTGTCATCAGCCAAACAAGAAGCTGAAAAAAAAATTTCACGCAACTTGGAGTAGGAAATCCTTCCCCTTTAAAAACATGTCCAAGATGTCCTCCACAAGCCGTACACGTAATCTCAATACGTCGCATACCCAAACTATGATCTTCGTTTCTGCTCACTGCACCAGGTATAGCTGTGAACCGAACAAGAACATCGTTTTGCTTTAACAATAAAAAAAAAACTCCCAATCGACGCACCATCGAAAAATGCTGGCCAACCACAACCGCTCTGGGAGGATCATAAATTGATTAATATCGACCAAAAAGAAAGAATCATACATTGAACTTTGCACAGCTTTTATACAATGGCGTACCACAACCTGCACAACCGTATACCCCAACCTTATCAAATTTGTCGTACTCTCCAGTTCCCGGTCCTTCGGTTCCCTTCTCTCTCAGAATTCGAAACTGTTCCCCAGGTTCGATAACGAAAAATCATCCGGAGATCTGATCAAAAGACGTACTTGTTGAGGAGAAAGAATAACCCTCCATTCGTCCTCTGTTTTATTCACAGTCGTCATTGTCCGTTGGATAGAGGATCCTGTGTTGACAGGCTGACCCAGCTTCAAAGATTGAGGATTCAAGTGTGTACTCCGTACGCGTGAACGTCGTAACAGAGTGGTTGTTCTCAA
>Ga0157366_1001157_pt1 | contig 10886 bp, 12 predicted proteins | sample AttbisABBM1_FD_113149 | JGI IMG/M metagenome (GOLD analysis project Ga0157366, IMG submission 113149) | Fungus gardens microbial communities from leaf cutter ant in Botucatu, State of São Paulo, Brazil - Atta bisphaerica ABBM1 | ecosystem: Host-associated > Fungi > Mycelium > Unclassified ...
TCACGGGATATTACAGCCAGCTCAGACCCCATCAATATAATGGTGGTTTGACGCCGAATGAATCAGAACGATTGTTCTGGAAAAACTCTAAATCCGTGGCCAGTTTTGCTTGACCACCACAGAAATAAATTATTTCACTAATATAAATAGTTTTTCCTTCTCTTCCCCAAACTGCTCCGCTAACCTCCCTACAGTACGACAGGCTTCCTGACCTGAAAGAAGCCCCTGATGGAACATCAGGACGGTCATCCCCCTCAGTGTCAGCATAGTTGCCCATCTCTCTGAAAAATCCATTTGAGGGCATGGAGTGACAAATGAAACGTATTTCCCCGGAACGTAAAGCCGCTGTACTGGCAAAACTGCTCCCACCCTACAATATGACGGTTGCCGCTGTTGCACAGATGGAAGGAATATCTGAAGCTACTCTGTATAACTGGCGTAATCAGGCTAAATCAGAGGGAAAACCGGTGCCCGGAGCAGAAAAAACAACAGACCAGTGGTCAGCAGAGACTCGCTTTGCCGTGATAGTCGAAACGGCAACGCTCAGTGAGGCTGAAGTCGCAGAATACTGCCGTAAAAAAGGACTCTATCCGGCGCAGATTGTTCAGTGGAAACAGGATTTTATACAGACTGAAAATCCCGGTGACAAGGCTGCACTGAAACAGAGCCAGAAAGAGATTAAGCAGCTGAAGAAAGAACTGGTCCGTAAGGAAAAAGCGCTGGCGGAGGCGGCAGCCATACTGGTGCTGCGAAAAAAGCTCACGGACTACTACGGGGAAACCGACGAGGCCGATTAACACCGGAAAGTAAGCGGAAGCAGTTCATCCTCTGGATTAATGAAGCCGTTACATCCGGAGCGCGACTTGCCATCGCCTGCGATGAAGTGAACATCAGTCTGCATACCTGGCGGCGCTGGCAACGTTAAGGGTAACCACACCTAACCTGAAAAGGCCAAAACATAAAGGGCATGCTGGTGCAGTTCACCATCATCTCGGGTTATTCCCGGCACAAGTCACTATTTTTAGATAGTTACAACCTTTCATTTTCGTTTTTTTGGAAGGATTTAAGGCAGAGTGATTCGCGAATGAATCAAAAACCGTGATTACTTTCAGGATGAATAGGCTTTACCTTTTAAAAAATATCAGTACGACACTGAATAATCTTTCCACTGCACTTCCGATTTTACATTGTTCCCACAGCTATCCCTGACTCACTCACCCCTTAACCGGATCCAACTACCCGGAAGATCAATATTCTTCCTGAGCCTTTTTACCCGGGCAGCCAGGCTGACACAGGAAAAAACGTGCCAGCCTGATGACACCTGACTATGAAATATCAGCGCACATGGTATTTTTCATCGCCACATCTTTCATGGCCCCACTAACCCGCCTGCCCCACCAGTTCATCAGTTCCACGCGTTGTGCCAGATACGCATCCCGGTTATAAGGCCGCAGATGTTTTTTTCCTTCCACATGCGCCAGTACCGCATCCACCGTATCGGACGGAAATCCGGCATCAATCATGGCGGTACACCCTAAAGCACGAAAACCGTGTGATACCAGCTCTCCCGTAAATCCCATTCGGCGCAGTGCCTTGTTAACGGTTTCTGAATTCATCGGCTGGCTGTTCCTGCAACGTCCCGGAAACAGAAAGGGGGAATTCCCCGTGACAGGTTTCAGTTGTTCAAGTATCCACAGCATTTCAGGTGACAGCGGGACTTTATGTATACGGCGTTTTTTCATCCTCCCCGCCGGAATAATCCAGAGCTTTTCCTTTTCATCAATTTCACTCCACCGGGCTCCCGAGGCTTCCCCGGGACGAACCAGTGTCAGAAGTTGCCACCAAATCATATACCGGGTTAACGGTGCCAGGTTGGTTGATTCAATACGCCTGACCAGCTCGCCCAGACGTTTGGGTTCAATGGATGGCATATTCACAACTTCCGGTGGTGCAAACACCCGGCTGACACGATAAAGAGGGTTGCTGTCCATCAGTCCCAGATTGATCGCATATTCCATGACATTATTAACCCGCTGGATCACACGCCTCAGTGTCTCGAGCGATCCCCAGGCTTCAAGGGGTCTCAGGGCAGTGATCAGTTCCGGCGCTTTCAGTTCGGTTACCGGGATTTCTCCCACCGCAGGCAGGACATGATTTTCCAGTGACGTCCATATTTGCGTGGCATGTTTTTCCGTGACTTTCCCTTCTTTCTGGCTTTTGAACCACTGCTCCGCAACCACCCGAAAACGACTTTCGTCAGTCTGTTTATTCCGAAGTTCAGCCGCACGTTTCTGTTCTTTCGGATCAATACCGTCTTTCAACAGGGCTAAAATTTTCTGATGTGCCTTACGGGCATCCGCAAGGGATAACTGTGGGTAACGTCCCAGACTGATAGTTGTGGCAATACCGGTTTGGGGACGCTTATAGCGACAGTGCCAGTACTTGTTTGCATTGGGTTTGACTTGCAGACACAGTCCCTGCCCGTCAAACAAATAGTATGCTCTGGTCGTGGGTTTGGCTTTCTGTATCCGGGTGGCCGTAAGGGGGGTGGTAATGATCGCCATAATGACTCCTCATAACGTGATGACCTTCAGGTCGGTTTCACAAAGGTGTTATGGCTGCATCCTCCTGAAACGAAAATGATTTCGCTTCAGGAAACTGAAAATGAGTGTAGCAAAATTCACCGTATCCGGTCGTACACTCATTTATCCACTCATTATCCCATGCTCCCCCGGCATATCGGAGGTTTTCATGGGACGAAAAAAAACCGTAAGTCATTAACTGACCTACGGTTTCTTAACTCATAAAGATGTTCAGGAACACCTTTATATAAAGAGTTGGCGGAACGGACGGGGCTCGAACCCGCGACCCCCTGCGTGACAGGCAGGTATTCTAACCAACTGAACTACCGCTCCGCGCTGTTCCCCGTCGGGAACGGCTCGGATATTACGGATCCACTTAACATTCGTCAACGCTTTTTATGCAGTTTTGTTTCGAGCGTTGTTTTTTTATTCAATTAGCGGTTTTATTATGCATTTTTAGTGACTTACTGCGAACTCTCCACTTGCGGGCGCCACAAACAACTCCCCCCTTTCTTCTGCACCAGATCAAGACGTTTTTCATGCTCAGCCAGTTCACTATCACTGGCACGCAGTACACGAAGCCCTGAAGAAGGACGCACAATACGGTGGATAGTTTCTCCCCCGCTTTGTTCTTCCCTTTCGTTGTCCATCGAAAATGCCAGCGAGGTCTGCCCGCCAGTCATAATCAGGAAAACATCGGCCAGGATTTCGGAGTCAAGTAGTGCGCCGTGCAGTGTTCGTTTGCTGTTATCTATTTCATAACGCGAACAGAGTGCATCAAGGCTGTTACGTTTGCCTGGAAACATCCGTCGGGCCATTGCCAGGCTATCAGTGATCTGACAAAACGTTTCTGTTTTCGGAATATCACGCTGAAGTTTGCCGAACTCATAATCCATAAAGCCGATATCAAACGAGGCGTTATGGATAATCAGTTCTGCACCGTTGATATAAGCAAGAAAATCATCAGCAACATCAGCAAAAGTTGGCTTATCTTTCAGGAATTCATCGGCAATCCCGTGAACACCGAAGGCTTCCGGATCCACCAGCCGATCTGGTTTCAGATAAACGTGGAAGTTATTGCCAGTCAGACGGCGGTTAATCACCTCGACGGCACCAATTTCGATGATGCAGTGCCCTTCATAGTGGGTACCGATCATATTCATACCCGTGGTTTCGGTATCAAGTACAATCTGGCGTGTGGTATTTATTGTGCTCATAGGACCCGTTTATGTCAGACTTGGCGTTTTTTCTACAGGGAGTCTACCAGAGATGATTAAACAGGTAGAAATTTTCACCGATGGTTCATGTCTTGGCAACCCAGGTCCTGGTGGATACGGTGCCATTCTTCGCTACGGCAAACATGAAAAAGAGTTCAGCGCCGGATTCCATCTGACAACCAATAACCGTATGGAAATGATGGCTGCTATTGTCGCTCTGGAAGCACTGAAAGAGCCCTGTACAGTGGTGCTCAGCACTGATAGTCAGTATGTACGTCAGGGGATCACCAGTTGGATCCATAACTGGAAAAAACGTGGCTGGAAGACCGCCGATAAAAAACCCGTGAAAAACGTCGATTTGTGGCAACGTCTGGACAGTGCTCTCAGTCAGCATGATGTTCAGTGGAAATGGGTCAAAGGCCATGCCGGGCATGTTGAAAATGAACGTTGTGATGAACTCGCCCGTAACGCGGCGGGCAACCCGGAATCCGATGATGTCGGCTATCAGTCAGCGTCCTGATCAGAATGTGAGTGAAATTGTCTGGTCGCCCCAACAGTTTGTAGTTTCGGTTTACTGGCACTTTTTTTCGTCGGATTAAGAATCAGCGGGAAAGTCCGCTTACGGGCCACAATCAAATGCAGACACCCCAGCGCTGGGAAATGTGTACTGATCACCTTTCCTCCCTGGCGGCTCCATGGCAGCACCTGAAAAGAGCTGCGCTGCACAACTTCATAATTCAGCAAACTCAGCCAGTCTGATAACCGCATTTGAGTAAACATACGGCTGTTCCAGGGGATTTTACAGTGGATCCCAGGGATCAGCTTACCGATACCCAACATACTGAACAGATTAAAACCACTGATCAATATCCAGCCATCATCAATCAATACGCGATCGACTTCACGCAGGATGCGATGGGGATCACTACTCCATGCCAGTGTATGCGCCAGTAAACAAGCATCAACCGACTTTGATTCAAAAGGCAAACTCAGTGGGTCAGCACGTACCTGCACGATATCGCTCCTCAACCCCACATTCACCTGGTGAGAAATTGCACAACTTTCTGTATCAATTTCAGCACTGAGATTGCCCACTTTCAGCAGATGAAAACCATATAATTTCGCCAGAGAAGGTCGTAAATGGTGGGTAAGTGCGTCACGATAAAGCTCGCCGCAGGGAATTTGTGACCATGAATCAGGTACATGGTGGATTTGACGTGTTTTAGCGGGCTTCATGCTTTACCATCTTCTATCCATTGCGAGTAACGTATAAAGAGGTGAATATGAATCTTACCAGCATTCCGGCATTTCAGGACAACTACATCTGGATGTTAAATGACGCCTCTGGTCGTTGCCTTATTGTCGATCCAGGAGAAGCCACTGCGGTAATGCAAACACTATCGCAGAATCAGTGGCAACCGGTAGCCATTCTGCTCACTCATCATCACCATGATCATGTCGGTGGTGTTGCCGAAATTCTGGCTCAATATCCCAATGTCACCGTATATGGACCGGAAGAAACCCGTCATAAAGGAACGACGCACATCGTCAGTGAAGGGCAAATCATCGATATTCTTGGCCTTAGTTTTACGATTTTTGCCACACCTGGCCACACTTTGGGACATATCTCATATTTCAGTTTTCCTTATCTTTTTTGTGGTGACACATTGTTCTCTGGCGGTTGCGGACGACTTTTCGAAGGTACTGCAAAACAGATGTTTGAATCATTTCAAAAGCTTAATTCGTTACCAGGTGACACTTTAGTTTGTTGTGCTCATGAGTATACATTATCTAATTTAACCGTTTCTCATGCTCTTTACCCACAACAGAAAGAAATAGAGCATTACCTTCATAAAATTAACGAGTTACGCTTAAAAAACCACTCATCCTTACCAACAAAACTGGAAATTGAACGCAAAATAAATATTTTTTTAATGACTCAAGACACTGAATTACAAAAATTAATTGGCTTTGAAACATCTCCACAACATGAATGGCAAGTCTTTGCGGCTCTGCGTAAGAGAAAAGATAACTTTTAATCTTTTGGGTTGTCATCAGGAAGGCGAGCACGTATGATTGCTCGTCTTTTAATCGAACTATTGACACACATATGAAGGCTAAAGCGATAATTCTCGCCTCAGTCTTGCTGGTGGGGTGCCAGGCATCAAGGCACGATGCAAATATCCCGGAACAGCATGCACAGAGTTTGTCTTCGGCAGGTCAAGATGAAAATGGACAGTACGCAGATTCGATGTTGTCCCCTCGATGGCAGGATGACGGAACCAGTCTTCCTGAAGGGCAGGATCTGTGGAATTTCATTAGCGACGAGCTGAAGATGAAGGTTCCGGATAATTACCGGATACGTGAACAACGACAGAAGTACTTAAAGAATAAGAGCTATCTCCACGATGTAACATTACGGGCAGAGCCGTATATGTACTGGATAGTCGAGCAGATTAAGCAACGTAAAATGCCGATGGAACTGGTACTACTACCCATAGTGGAGAGCGCTTTTGACCCTCATGCGACTTCATCTGCAAATGCCGCTGGCATCTGGCAGATCGTACCGCAAACGGGGCGAAATTATGGTTTGAAACAGAATCAGTGGTATGACGGGCGACGCGATATTGTTGCTTCGACTAAAACTGCTCTGGATATTATGCAACGCCTGAACAATATGTTTGATGGCGACTGGTTATTGACTGTAGCTGCCTATAACAGTGGCGAAGGTCGCGTTATGAAAGCCGTTAAGGCTAATAAAGCTAAAGGGCGTCCAACAGATTTTTGGTCCCTGGCGCTGCCACGCGAAACAACAGTTTATGTACCGAAAATGCTGGCTCTGGGGCAATTGCTTAAGAACAGTAAGCGTTATGGCATTCGTCTGCCAACAGCAAATGAAGCCCGGGCACTGGCGCGGGTGGAAGTAGGCCAGCAAATTGAGCTGACTCAGGCTGCTGAAATGGCAGGTATGTCACTGAGTAAACTGAAAAGTTTTAACACGGGTTACAAACGTGGCATAACGGCACCGAATGGTCCTCATTACATTATGGTTCCGAAGTCTAACGTTGTTAAATTGCGTAATTCACTGGCAGAAGGTGATATTGCTGCGGTACAGCCGACGACATTAGCAAAAAACAGTGCTTCCCCTGCCACCTATAAGGTGCGCAATGGTGATACATTGTCTGCTATTGCTAAACATCTGAATGTTTCGGTAAGCACCCTGAAACGCACGAATAATCTGCGTGGGGCGAACATCAAACCAGGTCAGATCCTGAGCCTGGGTAGCAGCAGCAGTACACGACTGGCAAATAACGGCGACAGCATCACCTATAAAGTACGCAAGGGTGATTCTCTGGCCAGTATTGCAAAACGACACGGTGTGGATATTAAAGATGTGCTGCGCTGGAATAGCGTAGCTAACAACGCCAAAAATATTCAGCCTGGTGATAAGTTGACGTTGTTTGTGAGTAACAACACAACGCCAGATAGCTAGTCTTATTGCTAAGTAAAAGCCAATCTTCGGGTTGGCTTTTTTTATGCCCGATCGTCACTGGCTTTATCGTGCAGTATACAGGCATCAGTAAACGACAAAATAACCTGATTACTCTGCGCGAAAGGAGCCAGGTAACTGAAATTCAACCCGCAGAGGATTGTGATCAGAAGCTTTCGTCACTAATACTGAAGAATCATTGATGTTCATACCACGATAGAATACAAAATCCAGTGGGCGACCAAAGGCTTTCCGTCTGTGATCATCAGCAAAGCGTACTTCACGTAATCCTACATTGCGTGCGAAACTGTACAATACATGTATTCGCTGCCGGCTCCAGGCATTAAAATCCCCGGCCATAATCACAGGTCCCTGATGATGAAGTAAGTGTTCATCTATCGATCCCAGCTGTTTGCTGTACACATCAATCCCAATACTGAAATTCACCGCATGGATGTTTACAACCATCAGCATTTGCCCACCAGGCAGAGGATACGTTGTTACCAACGCGGATTTTGCCAGGCGTAAAAGTGGCTCTCGTTCACGTAACGGGCAGCAATAAAGTGGATTAGCTGAAGCCAGTGTCATGACACCAGAAGGATGTTGCGGCAAGACAAAGGCAGGTACCTGGTCTGCAGCAAGGTAATTGCTGGTCGCAAAGTGAACTAACTCTGGGGTGGTTTGTGCTTCCTGTAACAACATCAGGTGCGCATCTTTACCAAAATTTTGCAGAACAGACAGCCACTCAGCTCGTTGTTGCTTGAAGATATTCCAGACAAGAACCTTGAGTGTGGCTTCAGTTGTCAGTGGTGCTCCGGGAGCTAACGCATGCCCAACATGCAACCCAGTGCCAGAGGGAAAAATGCGTTCCGCGGGTTGCCCTGCTACATACCTCATGGCATATGTCTTTTTTCGCACGTTATTGCCTTCACGGTTATATAGTAAAGGGATATTCATTCCTCTAGTTATAGGGGCTTTACCTTGTGGTTTCAATGATCGTGGTGCAATTCTAAACGTATCCGAATGTGTAAATGAACACGGCCTGTCTTCACAGGCCGTGTATTGTCTGTCAGGCCAAAGGTTGGATCAGTGCTTTTTTATCCAGTCTTCCGCTCCACATCACCATAAGCAACGCGACCAGGACTATAGCAGCGCCAATCCATGGTGTTTGTGCCAGCCCGTATTGGCTGACAATCTGTCCACCGATGCCTGAGCCCAATGCAATACCAATATTAAATGCTGCAATGTTCAAACCAGAAGCAACATCAACAGCACCTGGAGATGATTCCTCCGCTTTCTGTACAACATAAACCTGTAAACCTGGCACATTGGCAAAAGCGAAAATCCCCATAACCAGTACTGTTGCCAGCGCAGCATATTGCATAGAAGCTGTCATTTGGAAAACCAGCAATAGCGCAGCCAGTGCAGCAAAAATAAACGTTAATGCGCTCACCGGACCGTGCTTATCGGCCAGCCTTCCCCCCCAAATATTACCGATAGCAACAGAAACGCCGTAACCCAACAAAATCAAACTGACAGCAGAAGGAGAAAATCCAGCCAGTTGCTGCATAATTGGCGCCAGGAAGGTGAAGGCCGTAAAGACGCCGCCGTAGCCCAGCGCAGTAATCGCATAAATCAACAGCAAACGGGAGTTAGTCAATACCGCAAGTTGCTGTTTGATTCCTGCCGAAGGACGGTTTTGAATATCAGATGGCACCAGTAACTGGCTGGCAATCAATGCGATCACACCCACAACCGAGACAGCAAGGAAAGATTCACGCCAGCCAAAATGCTGACCAATAAATGTACCAAGTGGAACCCCGGTAACCAGAGCAACCGTTAAACCGCCGAACATCAGCGCAATAGCAGAAGCCGCTTTTTCTTTTGAGACTAAACTGGTAGCAATCGTGGAACCTACAGAGAAAAAGACACCATGTGCCAGACCAGTCAACAGACGTGCAATCACCAGGGTTTCATAATTCGGGGATTGCCAGGCAACCAGATTGCCGATAGTAAATAATCCCATCAGACCCACTAACAACATTTTACGAGGCATTTTTGCCGTCAGTGCGGTTAATAACGGTGCACCTATCGCCACACCTAATGCGTAGATAGAGACCAGTAATCCGGCGGAAGGCAAAGTAATGGCTAATTGTTCTGCGATTACAGGGACCAGTCCGACAATAACGAATTCGGTTGTCCCAATGGCAAATGCGCTGATAGTCAGTGCAAGTAAAGCTAAAGGCATAGGAAGCTCCAGAGAGTGAAGTTATCTGATAGCACCTAGTATCCCTTCATGCTTAAATAACAAAAAGACTCAAAATCTCAATTGAATTTTGCATTTGGAGCAATAATGAAAGCAACATCTGAAGAACTGGCGATCTTCGTTGCAGTCGTGGAAAGCGGTAGCTTTAGTCGTGCCGCCGAACAGATGGAAATGGCCAACTCTGCTGTCAGCCGATCGGTCAAAAAACTGGAAAATAAACTGGGTGTTGAGTTACTGACCCGGACAACGCGCCAGGTTAATCTGACGCAGGAAGGTGAGTGGTATTTTCGGCGGATGCAGAAACTGCTCCAGGAAATGGCCAGCGCGGAATCGGATCTAATAGAAAGCCGCAAGATCCCCAGTGGGTTGTTACGTATTGATGCGGCAACACCAGTGTTATTACATCTGTTGATGCCCATGATTAAACCGTTTCGCCAACGTTATCCTGAAATTACATTGTCACTGGTCTCTTCTGAAACGTTTATCAATCTGATCGAACGTAAGGTTGATGTGGCTATTCGTGCTGGTAACCTCAGTGATTCTACGTTGAGAGCACGGCCGCTGTTTACCAGCTACCGTAAAATCGTTGCTTCACCAGCCTATCTGGCTGAATATGGCATACCTTTATCTGTCAGCGATCTACAGGCACATCACTGCCTGGGATTTGTTGAACCGCTGCGCCTTAATCGGTGGCCTGTCGCACAGGCTGACGGGCAATTGCTGGATATTAAGACAGGTACCACGTCCAACAGCGGAGAAACTATCAAGCATCTTTGTGTTAGTGGTAATGGCATTGCCTGCCTTTCCGACTATTTAATCAATAATGAGATTGAGAATGGCAGCCTGATAGAACTGCTGGCTGATAAATTGATGCCAGTGGAGATGCCATTTAATGCAGTGTATTACAGCGATGGCGTGGTTAATTTGCGCATCAGAGCGTTTATTGATTTTCTGAGTGAGTGGATAAAAGAACAACCATTTTCTGAGAAATAACAAAAAACCCCTGAATCAAAGATTCAGGGGTTTCTGTATTAAGTGGCGGAACGGACGGGGCTCGAACCCGCGACCCCCTGCGTGACAGGCAGGTATTCTAACCAACTGAACTACCGCTCCACCGATTCGGTACTGAAATCAGAAAACGTCTGATTTCAGGTGTTTCACCCTTACCTTGTCAGGGGTAAGGTCACGACCAGATGACTGATCTTAAATTGATGCCTGGCAGTTCCCTACTCTCGCATGGGGAGACCCCACACTACCATCGGCGCTACGGCGTTTCACTTCTGAGTTCGGCATGGGGTCAGGTGGGACCACCGCGCTGTTGCCGCCAGGCA
>Ga0157366_1001158_pt1 | contig 10882 bp, 12 predicted proteins | sample AttbisABBM1_FD_113149 | JGI IMG/M metagenome (GOLD analysis project Ga0157366, IMG submission 113149) | Fungus gardens microbial communities from leaf cutter ant in Botucatu, State of São Paulo, Brazil - Atta bisphaerica ABBM1 | ecosystem: Host-associated > Fungi > Mycelium > Unclassified ...
CGAACACCTGCGCTCCTTCCTCGACGAGTAAGGCGCCCGCGCTGCACCGGAAACCGGAGCCCAGGCTCCGGTTTTTTTATGCCCGACAAGGGTTTGGCGATCCCGCGTACCCCCGGTATACTCTCCCGCGCTATAGGGCCTATAGCTCAGTTGGTTAGAGCAGAGGACTCATAATCCTTTGGTCCACGGTTCGAGTCCGTGTGGGCCCACCACCTTCAAAGCCGCGCATTGCGCGGCTTTTCGCTTTCTACGGTAGTGGCGCCTGGATCAGTCCTTTGGTCCACAGGTACAAAATCGGTACAGTGCTGGTACGCCAGCCTGCCTTTGGAGTCCTTCTCAGATGGCCACAATTGTTAAAACCCCCTCCGGTACTTGGAAAGCAGTCATTCGCAAAACGGGCTGGCCGACCAACGCCAAGAGCTTCCGCACCAAGCGCGACGCAGAGGACTGGGCACGCCGCACCGAGGATGAAATGGTACGAGGTGTGTACATCCAACGCAGCGGCTCCGAGCGCATGACGCTGGAGAAAGCATTGGAGCGTTACCTGGCAGATGTCACACCGACCAAGAAACCCAGCACGCGCAAAGCTGAGGCCACCAAAGCGAAGCAACTCATAGAACACCTTGGCAAATACTCTCTTGCTGCACTTTCTGCTGAAATCATTGCTGACTATCGAGACAACAGGCTCGCCTCGACTAGCAAGCGAGGTCGCCCGATCAGCAACAACACAGTTCGCCTGGAACTAGCTCTACTCAGCCACCTCTACACCGTAGCAATTAAGGAATGGGGTTTAGGGCTCACCTTCAATCCTGTCTTGAATATTCGTAAACCAAGTCCGGGTCCAAGACGCGATCGTCGACTATCTGACGATGAAGAACACCGACTGTTCGCTGCGTTGAACAATCATAGCAATCCGATGCTGCGCTGGATCGCCTTGATTGCGCTGGAAACTGTAATGCGCTCATCGGAAATCACTGGTCTGCGATGCCACCAAATCAGCCTTCAACACCGCATAGCATTCCTTCCAGACACCAAAAACGGGAGTCCGCGCGAAGTCGCACTCAGCCCCCTCGCCACCGAAGCCTTTAGAGCTGCTCTTGCTAATCCCACTCGCCCGAAGGATTGTGACCTGGTTTTCTTTGGAGAACCTGGTAAGGATAAAAAGAGGCGCCCTTACGCTTTTACTAAAATCTGGGGCTCTCTTAAGAAAGAACTGGGAATGGCTGATTTTCGTTTTCACGATCTGCGCCATGAAGGCATAAGCAGACTAGTGGAGGCTGGATGGTCAGACCAAAAGGTGGCAGCGCAAAGCGGGCATAAGTCAATGCAGGAACTCCGGCGCTACACCCACCTACGTGGGAGAGACCTCGTCAAAGATCTGGATGCCCTCCCGAAACGGAGACCAACGACATGAATGTCCGCAGTTTTCACCAACAGAGCTGTAACCAGGTAGAGTTGCTGGAGCCGTTGCTAGTACCCGCAGAGTCAGATAGATGCGAGGCGCTCGGAGCAGAGTTCATCAAGAAAAGGATTTTCCATGAACCCAACTGCTCAGATTCACCATCAGGGCCAGCTGCGCTCGATCTACTTCGCTCATTGAAGTCGAGTCTGATTGAGCGTGGAGCTACCTTAGCAAAGCTGCCGAGGGACAGATTTGCTAATCGACAGCTCGGGTTGGATCTTCAGACATTGCAAGCATTCCAAGGGCAACCCATCAAAGATCCTGAGCTCCTACGGCTTGTCCTGCATCGATTCCAGTCTAGGGCATACTACTGGAGCGAAGTCGAGCAACTCCTACTACAACGCGTAGACAAGGAACTCACCGCAGGCTGATATATCCGTTTCCGGCCTCCCTGCCGGCGCTGGTGGCCAGGTCCGGGCATGAAGCCGCCCGGCCCTGGCGCGGCATCCATGCCTCACCAGCTCACTCTGCGCCCCTCAGTTCTGACCTCTACGATGTTCAGCCGCATAATGGCGGGTCTGGTACTTCAAGATGCAGGCGGTATTCAGCCGCTCTTCCTCACCTAAACCCCACCCCTGCGCGAGCACATCTGGCCATTTTGCACTGCGCCCCCAAGGAGGTGGCGGCGAGAGCACAAAGACAACTTTCAAGGGTTCCCAACGCGATTGGCACACCAGTTCGGTTAACTCTAGGTATCGTCGTTCGGTCATCGCGGTTCCGTAACGCCTCAGGCGATCCAGGGTATACAGGGCTCGACGCAATTCCATCTCTTGGAGACCATTAACGACCTCTAAAACCAGAGGCATAGGGTCAGGGTGGTACCAAAGATTCAAAGCAGTCTCAACCAATACTCCAGGATCGGCGTTATGAAGCTCTCCCTGAACCAACCTCTTCAGCGGATGCATCAGCCTTACTCCTCACCAGCAGCTACGACGAGGTTTTCTAAAAACAACTGGAATGCTTGCTCTGTCACTTTGCTCGCAGCCGCCATTTTGTATGCACCTACAACAGCATCCAGCGCTGGCTGCAACATACCAGTGAATTTTTCTAACAGCATCTCACCATTGAGGGTATCAAGCTTTGGTGCGACTTCTGTTAGTAAATCATGCGTGAGGTTTTGAGGAAAAAGCTGACGTGGTAGGATATTGGAAGCCATTAGGATCTCCTGTCGATCTTTTTGGTCAGACGCTGGATAGGGCTGCAACCCCATCCAGCGTCGTCACTTTATCTCCACCCGCTGATTTTAGTCCAGCCCTCCGGTCTGTCTGTTTGTTTTTTCTTTAAGACATACAAACAGAGGAAACTATATTTTTTCATAACTCATTGAATTTAAAGGACTTTAGCAATCAAAGGTGAAAGCTTATGGGGCCTAAGGTGAAAGGATATGGGGCGAAAGGTGAAGAGATATGGGGCGACAACTTTAATAGGTGAACATTTATGGGGAGCAAAGGTGAAAACTTATGGGGTTAAAAGTGAAAGCTTATGGGGCGAAGGTGAAAATTTATGGGGAGGACCATTCTTAGATCTTTTTTTCATATAAGCATATAGGGCCGCTAACCCCGAGTAATCAAAAGCGCTAAACAATAACAAATAACAACAAAAAATACGCAACAATACGCCAAAATAACAAATTAGCGGTACAAGACATAACGCCACGTTAGTTGACCGCATATGAGCCGCCGAATTTAAATAGGCCACAACACTTACCCCAAGTTGTGGAGCGTTCCGATGAAAAGTCGATTCGAAGAAGCCCTAGTCGAAAAATTTGGACTTTTGATGTCTCCTGCCCAACTCGCAGAGCTTTTAGGCAAGTCTCCAGAAGCTCTTCGCGTTCATCTCACCCGTTACAAAAACGATAATTTTTATCGAAGCCTCAATGGTACCTCTGTAAAAGTTGGTCGCCGTGTTTACTACAGAACCCCAGAAGTTGCGGAGATCCTCGCATGCCCGGCCTAATAAGCTGGCTTGGCTCACCGGGCTTTAGCCGTATAACGCACAGAATTTTTTACCTTATTTTACTCCTGACCAACCTAGCAGTTCCCCTCGGGCAACATCGTACTTGGGCTGGATTCCCAGGCTGGTGGTTGTTCCCCTCAACAGCCGTCCTGGCCCTTTGTGCCGTGCAACAGTATTTGTCCGGCGGGGGTCAGTTTTATGCGCTCGCCGGCATCCCGTATGCGTTGCTGTATGTGTTTGACGCTAGTGCCACGCCTCTAGTTTTACCGCCGGCACAGCGGGGTACAGCCAGATGAAAAAATCGCTGCTGCTTTGCCTACTTCTGGCCGCTCTTTTCGGAGGCACAGCTCACGCTGACTCCTCAGGCGGACTGAACCAGTTCACCCCACCGCCAGGTGATACATCTGTGGACTTCCTGGAGGAAGTCTTCGGCTCGATCGTCGGCACCATTCACTCCGGTGGAAACGTGGAAGGTGGCGAAACCGAAGACGTGCTTGGAAGCATGATGTCGGTGTTCGGCGGAGCAGTAATGTTCCTGGGAATGCTCTTCATCGCCTACACCACGATCAAAGGCACCGTGGACTCCGCTCAGGATGGTGAGGTCCTAGGCCGGAAGATGAGTGACATCTGGATTCCCCTCCGCACCGCTGCGGGCGGCGCATTGCTGCTGCCGCTCGGGCATGGCTACTCACTGATCCAGATCATGGTGCTCTGGCTTGCGATACAGGGCGTGGGTGTGGGAGACGCAATCTGGAGCCAGGCGGTCGACCAAATCGGCAAGGACGGCATGCTTTCCCGACCGCTCATTCCAGACTCCCGGCCGCTGGCCGCCAACATCCTGAAGTTCGAAGTCTGCACCGCGGCGATGAACAAGCAGTTCGAGGCCTCTGGTCGGTCGACACGCATCCAAGCCGTCGCATCCACCCGCAAGGTCGTCAACACCGGAGAGATCGACGTTGACATTACCGATGCCATACCGGTCTATGGCGGCATCAATATGGTTCAGAAGTACAACAAAGCGAGCTATACCGTCACCGACTACAAGTGGAAGGCGAACGATAACTCCTACATGAACCCCGATGTCTGCGGAGCCCTGACCTGGAAGCAATCCTGGGAGGCCTCGGAAGGCAACAGCAACACCAAGGTCATCAAAGAACCAATTCTCGCCGCCCACGCCAAAGCCATTCAGCAGATGATCCAGGACATCCGGCCGACTGCGCAGCAAATCGTAGCTGGACAGAAGCCGGCCCCAGGCGTGATAGACGCCGCAGCGAACACCTATGAGAACTCGCTTCGCGCAGCCGCCAAGACAGCCGTAATGCAGACCAGTGATCGGGCCGCAGCTGATTTCCTCAAAGCCGCCAAGGACGGTGGCTGGTTGTTCGCCGGCACCTGGTACAACCACATCGTCAAAATGAACGATGTGATGCAATCGACGTTGAACGGCCTGCCGGCAGCCGATCCCATTGCCATCGTCGACAAGGAGACCAAGGAGACACTCCAGACCTATGCCGACGTGATGCTCACCGCCGACGAATATGCCAAGCACCGCGTCGACTCGGTCCGCAACACCTACTATGCCGAGACCAACGTGCGTGAGCCCCGCGATGGTGAAGGGGCATGGGAATACGTCAAAAAGATGATTTCCGCCCCGTTCATGGGTGCGATCAACCAGATGACGCAGAGCATCGCCGGCTCCAACCTCAACCACATGAGCCAGATGAAAAGCTTCGGCGATGTCATCGTGACTACCGGCGAGGTGATGCTCGCGGCCATGACCAGCGCCACTGGCGTCGCGAACTCCTGGGCAGCACAGGCCACAGTGAAGGTCGGTTTCGACGCAGGAGCAGTATTCCAGTTTCTCTCAACCCTGATCACCACGCTGTTGATTTTGCTGTTCGCTTTCGGCGTGACGCTTAGCACCTACGTCCCAATGATCCCTTTCATCACCTGGGTCACCTCGATCGTGAACTGGTTCGTTCTTGTCCTGGAGTCGGTTATTGCGGCCCCGCTGTTCGCTGTGGCCCACATCCACCCGGACGGAGACGATGCTGTTGGCCGAGCTGGCCAGGGGTACATGATGATCCTGTCACTGGTGATGCGCCCGGCACTGATGCTGTTCGGCCTCATCGGCGGGATGCTGCTAACCCAGCCAATCGTTGGCTACATCAATGCAGCCTTCATGTCAGTTGTCTCGGGGATCCAGGCCGACAGCATGACGGGCATCGTCAGCTTTATCGCTTACGTGGCCATCTATGTGGTGATGATGACGACGGTTGTCCATATCGTTTTCAGCCTGATTCACTGGGTTCCGGACAACATCCTGCGATGGATCGGTAACGGATCTACTGGTGGTATCGCCGACGCAGAGCGCACGGGTGACAGCGGCCAGGATGTGTTTGTCGCCGGCGTCAGGGAAACGAAGCACGGGGCCGCGGGTGGTCTGGGTGGCGGAGCGAAACACTCCAAGGGGCCAGATAGCTCTACGCCTGGCCGAAGCATGCCAGACAACAGCACACTGCTGGGGGGGCCGCCTCCTGGAGGTTAATTATCTCCGGAGGCGTGAACTTTGCCCCTCATATTCGTGATCTTCAAGATATCTATCAAAGGCCATTTGACGAAGCGAATCCCTGTTTTCCTTTTCCAGCAATGGAGAGTTAGGAGAAGTCTTTCTTAACTCCTCCAGCAATAGAAGCAAGACATAGTTATTCGCCTCAAAGTGGCCTTGCATGATTTCGATACGCTCATTTAAAGCGTTTACTTGACGTTTCAGGCTCTCTGAGTGCAAGCGCCACTCATCAATTACAGCTTCGTATGACGCTTGGGTTGCGCGAGAGTGAGCGTAACCAGCAGATAAGCCAACTTGATATCCGGAGGATGACATTGAAAGTCTCCAAACATAGGCGATGAGAGTATTCAAGCAAACTTGTTTAAGCTGCACAAGGATCAGGCAAAGAAAAAGTCACATGTGACCTAAAAATCGATGAGTCATGCGTGACCTAAAAAGAATAGGTCGTAAGTGACCTAAAAAGAAATCACATTCACGCAGCTGCGTGAATGTGGGCACCGGTCGCCGGAACGGCGATTCGCGTAGCGAAAGGTGCCCTTTCAGCCAGCCAGCTCAAACGACTTAGGTCACTGGAAAAGCGCTATGAAGACCCAGGAAGAGATTTTTGAGATCGTAAAAGCAGGCCGCCAGAGAATGACAGCTCTACCGTCCAGAGAACTCTCTAAGACGACTGCCGATGGTTATGTCAGCGAGTACAACCGCATGGTTGGCGAAGAGGGAGCAGATCCAGAAAAACTATGGTCCGCAATCTGTAACACTCAAAGTAAGTCCACATATCGCAGAAGGGTGGCTGCAACAATACACTGCTGTCGTCTACAACTACATGAGGCTTTACGTCAGCAAGATGCGGCCCAGAGGGCAGGGGATACGACGGCTCTCCTACACCAAGTCGCAGTCATCGAAGAAGCAACCAAAATTATAGACATTATTGGCAGACACAAAGGGCAGTGCCCACTTGATGACATAACACGCCGGAAGTCAAAACGTTCCGACTTGAAATACATGCCCAGTAATTGGCGAGATCTACTACATAGGCAGCTCGAAGGGAGCAAGTATGAGTTGGCTTATCTGGTAGAGGCAGTGTCTGGATGCCGACCTGGTGAGCTCGAAAAAGGAGTTAAAGTGATTTTCACTGATGATAGTAGGCTACTTACCATTCGAATCGACAACGGAGTCAAGGTTACTAGCCAGAAAGGTCAGCCCTGGCGAGAGATCACCTATCAGATCGATGAGTGTCCGCTGGTTAAGGCTCTATTTGAGGCATGTAACAATGTTATGCCGCACACAGAGGGCGAGAGGGTTGTCAATATCGAGAAAACTACCAACTGGCGTGCAGCGTTGTCCTCGGTCGGACAGAAGCTATGGCCGGGACTAAAATTCAGGGTCTGTCCCTATCACCTTCGAAATGCCGCAGCCAGTGACTGGAAGCGAGCGGGACTGAGTGAAGAAGAGATCTCAGCAGCACTAGGCCATTGCGTCAACAAAACCTCGAGCAACTATGGTCAATTTCAAGTAGGACAGCGAACTGGAGCATTAATTCCCGTCTCAGTAAAGGCAGCACGGACAGTCCTATATACACGAACACCTACACCACTGAAACAATCACGCCAAGTCAGATTATAGCTTGAAAACTCTTCACATACAGAGACATGACTCAAGCTATCTCATGAGAATTTAAGATCGATCAATCCTTAACCCAAGGCGGGGCGACACCTACATCGCTATAGATTGACTCCAAAGAGCTTTTTTCGAACGGCCAAAATTCCGGCAAGGAAGATGGCCTTCTTTTCGCCAAATAATACACCAGAGTTATGGCATCCAACTCAAAGAGTTTGTTCACCAATCTTTTTTCAAGAATTTTTGTAGATATCGCACCAGCATATTTCTCAAGAAAATTTTCGATGTCTTTTTTTAAATCTACCTTAACCATCAACCTGAGTTGATCTATTAAATAATCATTCTCTCTTGGCCGCTCACTGAAGCTTATACCCTCAAAGTATTTAGCATTAGCTTCAGTGACAATCTGCTTAACACCCTCCAAATGCGAAATAGCGTCCAGAGAGCTTGAATGCGCCCTGAGAAGCATATCATCCGTAGTCTCCATTAGAGCCATGCTCTTCGCAAAGAGACGATGAATCTCTGGCTCGCTAGTCACATTGGACTTGTAGAGAGTGTCGTGACTCAGTTCAGCATAAGCATGTTGCAAAAGGGTTCTGATCTGGATCTCACATTTTGTTCCTGGGGGGATACTAACACCGTCATGAGTGATTTCATCAAGCGATGTAAGGACAAAGTGCGCTGATTGATAATCAAAAATTCGAGGATCTGAACGTTTCCATTCATCGAACTCCTTACTACTTGCTTCAGACCAGAGATGGGATTTCTTGATGAGATTTGAAATTTTCAGAATTTGATCCGTAAGACCTACTACGTATCTCACCCCCACCTTGTCTGCTACGTCATTGTATATATCAGCAAACCATCCACGATTAAGCACGAAGGCCTTAGCAATTAAGGACGACTCACTTTTCAAGCGAAGCATAGGGGGTATCTTTACCCAGCAATCATAAGCCGGCTCGCCATATTCTCTGACAATTAACTTATTTATCTCAGAAATAACAAATCGACCCCAGGCCTGAAGACTTGGGGCTTCATTGCGAAAGCGGTCAAGATACTCTTCCTCAGTCATTTATCCTGACTCAGAAGGACCCCTTTAATTTTCAAAGTAGTATCCTCATCGGTAGATTCCAAAACCTGCACCACATCTGAGAAATTTTCTGCAGGAGCGGTGATTTTTACATTGCCAGTGAAGTTTAGCTTACGACGAGCAAGTTTTCTATTGATTAGCTTAGTATCTTTGGTTACTGCTGAATCCGGAAAACCTTTATTTTGCATATAATGATTGAAATCATCAGACTCTTCGTTACTGAGATAGTTTTTAGCAAATTCAGCAGTCTCAATTGTGGTCGAATTATCCGTCTTTAGATAGGTATATAAGGCCTGCTGCAAATCAATTTTTCTATCGGGCTCAACATCCATTCCACCGATAAATTCTGACGTATACTCAAAAAAATCTCGAGTTCGCTGCACCGCATTATCTGGAATTCTTAGCCCAAGAAATCCTGAGTAAAAATATTTTGCGGCTTGCCTATCGTCATCAGATTTAATGTTGCTATCGAAGACATGCGCAGAAAGATCATCCACTACACCGCTTGTCTTTGCGATGGTTTCATAGAATATACCAATCTTATATAGCTTAGACTGAGGAGTAAGAATTAGATTCTCCAAATAGGCGAGAGTAATCTTCCCGTCCGCTGCAGTTTCAGTGAAACCCGCCTGCTGCTCCGCCTTGATAATTATCAAACAGCGCCTATTATCGACCCCCGTAGTACCGGAGATTATAACTAGTGTTCCGCCGGGCCATCGCCTACTACTATGAATACTTGTATGATGGTGCGCAATGGCAGCAGAAGTAGATATAAACACCGTGTCATTGGCTTGCAAAAGTTGACGCGAATACTCAAAACAACTGGCAGGAGTTTTGTTTGCAACATCCATAGCCAATGAGCCAGAGCCGCTCCCTAAAACCTTGCTCACCCGCTCTTGCAGGAGCTGCTTTCCTGCAGCATCTAGAGTAGTCAGCTCCAAGCTAACGCTAGCAGGCACGGCGCCATGGTCGTTGGGCTTATACACGTTATGCAGGATAATTCTATTGAAGGTTAGATTGCTAAATAGCTCGCTCATTATACACTCCGCTCCAGAGCTTCTTTAAAAATCCGTTGCGAAACAGTAGGACTTTCCTGGGCGAGTTTATTGAGATCTACCTCAGCCTCCTTCAGCCTCGTATCACACTGGTCTTCAGGCAGCGTCTTCGCCAGCTCCAACTTTCTACGCACTTTTCCATATTCCGCACCAGCCAATCGGTGCTGGTTCGCAGCCTCCTCAAATTTAAGAAAAGTCTGCAGTGAAGTAAGAAGAGCAGCAAATAGAGTAAACAACCCTAAGGCGGTCTTCCCAGAGGGCCCCAAATCAGCAGCAATTGTTGTAGCACCTGAAAGAACGGTCACAACTACTATTACCACCCCTAGAAGAGTGTGCCGCCCAGACAACTTTTCAGCCATAAGGTGGTGGGAAAGCTGAGACTCTCTTGAGCGTTTCAACCAACGAGATAGCACATCAGCTTTATTTGTTAAATCTGGAGGTTGCGTCATTTTTATATACATCCCCGATATATTGGCAGAGCAAAATAAAAGGGACAGGTATGACATTGCCAACCCTCCCTGTTAGCTTGCCAAACAAAATTTAACAGAAAGCGGATGTTGATGGCTATGTGATCTCATTTTGAGGCCATGGTGGGGCAACCTCTCATCTAGCAATACTGTACAAACATACAGCACCCATCATCGATTGACAATGCCGCAACTCATGGTTCCACATGAGCTGGTGAGGCATGGATGCCGAGCCGGGCCCCGGGCGGCTTTTTGCCCGGGGCCTGGACACCAGCGCCGGCAGGGACGCCGGATCGACGGTACAAAACAAGCCACTGTCCCAGGTACACTAGCGGTACAGCACGAAGGTCCTCACCTGTAACGTACCGTTCGCTAACGTACTGATTGCCTTGTACTTTCACGTGCTGTACCGTTTCCTCGTGTAACCCAATGAAACCTAGCGTAGCGGTGTCATTGGCGAACTCATAATCCTTTGGTCCACGGTTCGAGTCCGTGTGGGCCCACCAGCTTTCAGGAGCCGCGCGTCGCGCGGCTTTTTCATGTCTGGGATTTCATCCGCGTAGGCTCACGCCTTGAAGCAACGCGCCTGCAGCAGCATGCCCAGGCTCATCGCCACCACGAAGCCGTAGACCTTGGGAATGCCCAGGCCCAGGCCCGCCAGGGCCG
>Ga0157366_1001159_pt1 | contig 10879 bp, 7 predicted proteins | sample AttbisABBM1_FD_113149 | JGI IMG/M metagenome (GOLD analysis project Ga0157366, IMG submission 113149) | Fungus gardens microbial communities from leaf cutter ant in Botucatu, State of São Paulo, Brazil - Atta bisphaerica ABBM1 | ecosystem: Host-associated > Fungi > Mycelium > Unclassified ...
ATCTCAATCATTTGTTGTCACTTTTGTACATCCCACATATGTGCAGATAGCTCTCATTTGGGGCTTTTCAGCTCAACTTAGTTTGTGAAAATCGGTCTACTAATTGTGGAGATACAAGCTGAATGAAGTTTGTGACTGACAACTAGTATATCTCTTATACCTAAGGCCCAACAATTTTTCTTGACTGAAGAGCTAAGCTGTCTCTTGGTTAAAAAAGATAAGAGAGTAAGAAATAAGGAGGGTCTGGTATCTAATAGTCCTAAGAAACTATTGAGTTCTAATGTTATAATCTCAAGTCTAAAGAGTTAGATAGAAGAATAACTTTAGATTGATTAATCACAAGAGAACTTGATGGAATTCTAAATCCAAACTAGTCTATTATAGACTGTGGTCTGTGCATACACTACAACTATCCTACCCTAAAGTATATATGCCTCAAACACTAACCTCTTTTGTAGCTACAACATTATATCTTTGCTTTTCAATAACTTTGGCTTAAAGATATAATACAATAAGTTAGAAATCTTCTATTTCTCAAGAGCTACAAGAAATTTCAACCCTTTATTCCTCAATCTTAGCCTGTTAGGAGATCCAGTCATATCTAGGATTTTTTTTTTGATAAAAAGCTGTTTTTCTATCATCATGTCAGATATTATGCCAACAAGGCCATCTCAACTGTTAAATATATGAAGCTTTTAGAAAATTCCACAAAAGACCTTCCTCCTTTCCAAAAGTGACTTCTTTTTTGTTTATGCATCCTGCCAATCACTCTCTATGAACATCAACTCTGGTATTTTAAAGGAGCCCTCACCAATTATCATCTTAAGGAGTTGAGAAAGATATAGAGGAAAGTAGCTCTATAGATCACTAGAGTGTTTCAAACTTTACCAACATGGGGAGTTGAAGTATTGGCAGGACTTATTCTAATTCACCTATATTTAGACAAGTTAAGTGGTTGCTGCCATCTCAGGATTACTTTTCTTTCTAAGTAATACATCATCAAATCTCTCTTTGTCCAACAATGACAGCATATATTAACTTGTTTTGAGTAGAATGACAATAAAACAAAAATCAATACTCAAGAGTTCTCTAGTCAACTCAAACAATCAGTTAAAAGGCTTCATAAAGAGGTTTTTTCAAGGTTTTGTCTTATAGACAATTTCCTGTTTCATTTTTTCTTTCATTTAGCTAATAGAAAGGATCCTTCTAGTTTATGCATTTATTTTCATGATTTGAACATGCTTGTCCAGAACATGCTCTTTAAACACAATTCTGTTATTACTATTATCAACGCAAGCATTAAAGATAATATTGCTATATCTATCTCTCATATCTATACATATAGTAAGGAGCTATCCAAGAAGATTCATCACATAGTCAATGTTACCTCAACTGAAGTGGAGCTATTCACCATTAGATACACCATTAATCAATCTTGCCATGTTGCCAATGTTCACAAAATCATCATTACCACAGATGCTATTCATGTAGCCAGGAATATCTTTGATTTATCAATCCATCTATATCAACTACAAGTAGTCAAAGTAACTCAATGTCTAAGAGTTTTCTTCAACAGAGACCTTAGCAATATAGTTGAATTCTGAGAATGTTCTAACAAATTATCATAGTTATCTCATATTAAGGTCAATAAAGAGATAAGACAACATTATTTTACATCCCAGTTCCCATACAAGAACTTATGGGACTACAGTAAAAAATAGAGTACAATAATATTATCTGTTTGTAGCAAATAATGTTCCAGGCTTCACAGTATAAAGGCAGGAACTTTCTTGATTTATTAGATAATGAAGGACAAATCATTTCTCTGTTATATACAAAGGGAGATGCTTGGGTCAAGTATTTTGGTCACTTAAATACTCTCTATACTAAAGCTACAAGAGCTATTACAAAGCATGCTTCTATAGGAGAGTATTGCCTTTGCTTTTTTCTTAAAGAATCTTTCAAGTGCCTATGCAGTGAATATCTAATTGAGACAAGATATCACATTCTCCACCATTGTATAATATATAACAAATATTAGAACTCTAATAGAGATTAATTAGCAAGTATCTTAGCATTCTTCTCATTCAATCCCAAAGCCTTCATGTTTCCACAAGAAATTTGATAGTGTTTATTAGACAGCTTTATGTTTTTTAATCTTTCTTTCTTCTGTTCTTTTCTTTTCTTTTTTTCACTTTGTATATTAATCTCATATTTAGTTCTATGTATGTAGTTACAAAGTAGCTACCATAGTCTGCCATTGTACTCTATATAATAAATTGTTAATAAAAAATAAAAATAAAAAGTATATATACTTTCTATAAGGCCAATATGTTGTTGCTATACTATATAACATTATTTGTTTCAGAAATTTCTACAACCTCCTCTGTATTATGTGATTGTGTAACAGTTGTAACAGTAACAGTAACATTATGTGGTAATAGTAACAGTAACATTATGTGAAAACTCTAACCCTAAGTTAAAAATTAAAATAAAATGGAAAAGAGATTAAAAGAAAAAATAAAATGAGAAAATAAAATAGAGTCCACAGTTTACAACTCTGACACTATCTGCCATTTATCTCCCCTTAATACTTTAACTCTTACCTTCTTCATTTTCTCTACTACTTTAATAATCTCTTTGTTCTTTTCTCTGGTTATTTTTATTTTTCTAATATTTCTGCTTTAGGCCCTTCTATTACTACTTCAGCTAAGCTATGAATCAATTGTTCTTTAATTAAAGTCTGATTTTCATTGTATTTTCTACATCTATTTTATAGTCTAGTTTTCTACTAAGTCCATTTATCTTTTCTATCTTTGTCTCTGGCACTTGAAGTCTGTCCAAACCTTGACATCTTCTAGCAAATGTTTCTAGTTTTCCAACCCTCTTATTACTGCAAACATCTCCTTGTCATAAATTTCATAGTTTTACTCTGTCTTATTTCAAGATTTTGAGAGAAAAGCTACAAGTCTCTATTGCCTATCCTTACACTCTATAAATAATACTCCTCTTATCACATAGTTAGATACATTAACTTTTATCCTCATTTTTTTGTTTAAGTCTGGTACTGCTAACACCAGTTCTTTTGTAAACCTCTCTTTCAACTCCTTAAACACCTTCTTCTGTTTTTCTATCCAATCCCACTTTTGATCCTTTTTCACCAAAGCATGTAATAGTCTAGCTATCACTGTGAAATCCTTGATAAACTACCAATAATAATTGACTAGTCCCAAAAACTTCTGTATATCTTTAACTCCTTTTAGAGTTAGCCAGTCTAATACTCTTTTTTACCTTCTCCTCTTCCATCTTAATCCCTTCCAGTCCTATCACTGCTCCTAAAAACCTTACTTCTCTAACCTACTACTTATACTTCTTTGGTTTTACATACAAGATGTTTTTTGCCAATCTTTCTATCTCCTCTACTACTCTATTATGCCTCTCTTCTTCCTCTATTCCTATGATTACATCATCAGTGAAGCTTGCCACTTCTCCAGTATTGATTAAGTTTCATAAGATTTCATTCATTATTATTTGAAAAATCACTAGAGAGTTGGTTAGTCTAAAGAACATAACTATAGATTCAAATGACCCTTCTAGTATCATAAATGTCACCTTCCACTCATCTTTATCCATACATTATTATATCCCCATTGTAAATCTAACTTAGTAAATACTTTCTTAGTACCTATATTTTCTACAATATCTGAAATAAGAGGCAAAGGATAATTATTCTTGATAATACATTCATTGAAATACTGATAGACCTATACCATACATTTCTTACTGTTTTTTTTATACAAAAAATACAGATACTGTTTGAGGTGACTTCAAGAGTCTAATATACTTTTTTTTCAATTGTTCTTCAATAAACTCATATACCTTCCCTCTCTCTTCTTTTGACAATAGATATACCTTCTTCTTTCTTGGTACAAACCCTTTCTTTACTTCTATTATATAATCTCATATTATCACAAAATGAACTACTCACTTATTTGTGATATCTGAACCTTGGGTGTACTCTCAGAGGTTTAGGAGTGATTCATAAGTTCAATAATGACAATAATGATTAAGATCAATACAGATGATAAAGGATAAAGATTGATGATAATTGATGTTGTTAAGTCTAAGGTTTAATCTTCAGACACAGAGGTATATATACAAAAGAGTAATAGTCTGTGCACAAGCTATTTCCATTACATGATCAAAACTTGTACCTGATGGGAGCTGTCATCTGTCATAGCAGCTATCAGGCTAATTTTAGAAGGTAACTAATTATGTCACTACATTGATATGCTTGTATCTCTATGAATACTTATTGCTATAAGATATACCATATATCATTGAGAATGGTTTGATAAGCACTTTCCAATGCAAATTTAATTGTGCAAATTTGTCCAGCTATTCATGAGATATTAGCAAACAAAGCTTTTACAGTTATTGATGATCTGATATCTCAGTTGTTTGTTGTCACTTTTGTATATCCGCATATGTACAGATAGCCCTCATTTGGGGCTTTCCAGTGCAACTTAGTTTGTGAAAATCAGTTTACTGATTGTGGAGATATAAGCTGAATGAAGTTTGTAACACACATCTTCTTTATCAGTATCCTCTTCCTTGCTTTCTTTTTAAAGACATGGATCTGTTTATAGAACCTTTGAGGAACCAATTCCTTAGCCTCTTCCTCAGATTTTGCTACTTCCTTTTATTTGTCTCAAATATCACATTTTTCTGCCATCTTCTTTACTTCTATTGTTCTCTTTTTCTTTCTTTCTTATATTTCCTTCCTTCTTCTTCTATTCCTTCTTTTCTTACTTTTTCCCTTCTTCTTCTTTTTTATCTTCTTCCTTTTGTTTCTGCCACCCTAACTTTCCCTGCTTCAGTCTTCACTGTTTTCCACATTTCTCTGGACACATCATTATCTTTACTTCTCTTATTCTCCAGTTAATCTCAGGATTATAATGAGAAAGCTAAGGCATTATTCCCAAAATCACACTCCACTTATGACCACCAATTACATCAATCTCTATCCTTTCTCTGTACCCTTGATAAATATTGACTTCTATCATATACTCAATTGGTCCTTTCTTGTTGAAATAATCATCCACATTCCTTATATATATTGGTCTTTCTATTTTCTTCAATTTCAACCCTTAATTCCTAGCAAACTCTGAACTCATTACTAGCCTGTTACCCCACTATCCAACAATATCTCCACTATCACTCTTTTTTGAGTATCAATCCTTTCCAGCCCAATTTTCACTATGACTTCTCTCAGTATATTCTCATTGAACCTATTATAGTTACTAGAACCTAATTCAGGACTACTAGACTCTCTTTTTTATTTAAATTACCATTGTTCTGATTGTTCCTATATTCCAGTCTTCTTCTTTGTCCCATAATTCTCTAATTCTCACAGTTTCTTGTAATATGACCAAATCCTCCACAGTTATAACAATTCTTACCTCAATCTATGTCTTTAGCATACAGATTGCACTGAGGTACAAATCCTATCTGTTACTATTGTAGATTTACCATAGCTATATTTATCTTTTCTACTTCTTCTAATCAAAGTAGACTTTGCCAGTATCCACTGCTAAATCTCCTGATTTCTTGGCCAAACTTGAGACCATAGTATTTGTTACTGTTATGTCCCTATGATATTTGCCACTGTATTTTGCCTTAGTGCTGAAGACTCTAGTTTTCTCTTTCCTTATAATCTCTCTTCTTTTCTTCTACTCTCCCTCATATGCCTATTTAAATTTGTTGTTCTCTCATACTACTGCTTAATGCTCCTAGATGGTGTTAGAGGTGATTCACACTCACTGATTTTATCTATGATGATGTTATATTCTTAAATATAGGACTGGTAACCTAATAATAATCTACCACTGTATATACTCTTAGTTGTCAAACATCATAGGAGTTATTATTTGGAACTCTATGAACTTAGCAAGGAGTACATGGTCTAGTTCTTAAGTTGATAGATGATTGAAATAGAGTGTGATCCATATTAGAAGAGTGGAAAATGTGTGAATGATAGATAGTATATGACAGATAAGCATTCTGATTTTATCAGTTTTCACTAAATGATTCCATTTATTTCTCACTTAAGTTTTTTCATCAATAGTCTTTCTTTATATTCACTTCTTCTTACTACTCTTCTGGATTCTTGTACAAACTTCTCTATTATTCTATTTCCCTGCTTAATCTTTTTCAATTCTGCTATCTTCATCATTTCATTGTCTCCTCTTCCAAATTCTTTCTTTAGATCTACCAAAAATTCCCCTACTGTCTCATATTCCAAACTTTCTCCTCCTAGATCCTCCATAATGTTCTTCTTTTATATAGCTGCTGATTTTTCTTACACATAAAATAATACCTACTAAATCTACTTCTCTTCTGCTACTTTCCTCATCTTTATTCTAATATATAACTTGTATGCCATCAAAAAACCCACTACCTTGCTTTTTCATTAAATGTTTGTAGCTTGGCCACTTCTATATTTGACCCAGTATTAGGCCAGGAAACTGCTATCTCTTCTCCTTCTACTATTTCTCCTGCTGCAAGCAGTGCTTAGATCTGTGCTTATATTGCCACAAGCTGCTCCTATTGCTGTCAGATAATTTGTTCATAATTGATAGAGCTATGTTGACTTATATTATGGTAAAATAGTAGAGAATCTATTGATGTAGGTAATAATAAAGATAGAGATAGTGTAAGAAATGAGAATATATATAAGAATAAGGCAAAGCTGGTACTAGTCTCCCTCTTGGATTCATATTGTGAACTAGACTTGATCTCTATAAATACTAACAGACCTTCTTCTTATCCTATCTACTGACTACCTTGTCTACTGACTACTGTCCTAATTGAAATGTAAACAATTTTGACTTAAGATCATTCTACTCTAGATAGGGTCTAAAGAATATCTACCATTCTCTTATATAAACAAGTCACAAGTGAACTTGCAGCACAGAGCTTCTATATAAAAGATACAAGTAACTACTTAATACTATCCAATTAAATGATAAGTAATATTTAGTTGGCAGTTTGGATCTAGTCATCAATATTCATAACTAATCATTCTGAGCAACTAGCTTCTCTTTATATCTGAGGTCTAGCTTCTCTTTATGCCTGAGGTCCAGCTTATGTATCAAGGGTGACTAGTAGTTGTATTGACCACTAGTTAAGAATAAATAGAGAGTAAAGATAGAAAAGACCTAGTATTGGGCAATCTTAAGAAATAGGTATTAAGTTTTAATATTACAACTTAAACTTTAAAGTGTTAAGGTAAAAGAAAAACCTTGTGTTGGTTAATACAAGAGAACTCAATGGAGTTCCAAGTACAAAGTATTTATCTTATATATACTTAGCTAATAGTCTATATTATACTAAACCTAGCCTACTCTAAAAGACATAATTATTGTATTGGAACCTTCTACAATCTTTTGTGTGACATGTGACAGTTTGTGACATCATGCTAACTCCCTAACCCTAAGTCTGAAAATAGGAAAATAAAGAGAAAATAAAATAAAAATAAGAAGAGATATGAGAATGATTAAAGTCTATTGTTTTCAACTCTAACAGGTCCTCTTTCTTACTCTCCTTCACTTGTGGCTTATGTATTAGTCTAAAAATACAAAGAATAAACCCAAAAAATAAAGATTAAAACTATAAGAAAGATTTCTGAGGTTTCAAAAGCATATGGTCCTCCCTCCATTTGCAATCCAAACTCAGCCTAATACTCTTTTTCTGCTCATAAGTACTTATTCTGTTCTTTTCCAGCATTTCTACCAGTCACTTCTACTTACAAGTATATTTCTAACTCCTTTGGCTTCTAATCAGTTGTGTTTCTGCCTTATTCTACTGTCCAAACATTTGTAGCTATATAAATTGTGCTTTCAAGTGCTTATTTATTATAGCTAGTCTTTCTCAAGTAGATGATATCACTTTCTAGTATAGTTCTAGTATTCTTATTCCATTTACAAGTAGGTAATATTGCTTTCTCTATAGTTCTCTAGAGAACAATATTATAGCATATTTCTCTAGTCAGTATCTGCTTGAGAGAGTCTAAGACATTATCTGGAAGTATAAAGTCTTCTTGCTAATGCTTTCAAAGAGGTCTTAAATGCTTAAAAACTTTATAAGAGTATGTTCTTTCATAAAAAAGCATTTTCTGGTCTAACACTGTGTTCTGTAACCCTTTCCAGTATCCATACTCATCCACTGATTTGCTTTTCTATGCTCTAAATCTCTTTAAGCTGCACACAAATATTACTAACCATCTGAATATGTTATCTAGCTCTTCTTTCCTATATTACCTCATTCTTTCATAGTACTCTGTGGTTTTTCATAATCTGCTATTGTTATTTGCACTTATTTGCTCATTTGCTTTTCTATACTCTGAAAGTACTCACTAAGCACTCTGGTGTTATGAACTTATTCCTTAGGGTTGGAGATAAGAACAACTCTTATATTAGAGAAACACAAGAGAACTCGATAGAGAACTCTTCTACAAACTAGTTTACCTTATATAGTCCTACAGATGGTCCATGCTAAGTACTGTGCATCCTACCCTAAACAACTATGTGTAGTCCATGAGGCTAAAATGTGGTGTCTATGTTGTATGACATTATTTGTTCTTGAGTCTTCTACTAAATTCTCCCAAGTCTCATGATTTGTCTTGTGACTATGCCATCAGATTGTGACTAATGTGACAGCATGACCGATCAACCCTAACCCTAGTTGTTCTAAAAATAGAAAATAGAAAAACAAATCGAAAAGAAAATAAAAATAAAAAGTAAAGTAAAGAAAACCTAAATCCATCGTTTGTGAACTTGACATCTGGCTTTCTTCCAATTCAGTCTCTCTATTCTAAACTGTTCCTGATTATTTAAGTATTATTATTCTCTGGTTATATAAATAGAGTTCTGACACATCAGAATAGACCTGCTATTATATAAAGTAGTTGTTACCTTTAGAAATTCCCATTCTGTTCTCTTAGAATTTCCTGGAGATTTCAAGTATCTTACTCTTTCATTAAGTTGCTCTAACAGAATAGAGTAGTCTAGAACATTAATTAGATAGTTGCAAGCTAAAAAAATTCTGAAATAAAAACAGTAGCAACAACTTGGTAAACCTTGCAAGATTAGCAACAATTTTTGGTACTTGTATACAAGAGGCTAAGACTGCCATGAGCTTTGGTAGTATTCAAGACTCAGATTATAACATAGTAGTTAATCTTTTTATACCTATTTTTGCAAGAAGACTTATATCTGATTTACCAAACTTCACAGTACTTTTGCTCCATCAGTTGGTATTCTACCTCACTGGATTCTATGGTCCCCTTAAAACAATCCTGCTAATCTTTACTGAACCCCACAAAACCATCACCAATCTCTATCCTCAAATCTCTCAAATATACCTGCTATAGATTCTTTTCTTCCTCTTTTAGTAGAGTTCTAGGTATTCTCATTAGAATTCCTAACTATCTGGCTATCATCATTCTTCTCTTATATTAGCACTATTCCAGTAAATTGGAATAAACTCTATTAGTATTTAGAATAGCTGCCATCCTCAGGAGTTCTTATTTTATTTTCTTAGGACTTCCTGAGGTGTACATTACTTGTACTTATTTGTCATGATAATAAACTTAGGACTTGCTGAAAGTGTTAAAGTCCATGTAAACACTACAATATCAGAGTTACAGACAGTGAATTCTATTTTATTTCCATTTTATTTTATTTTATTTTTATTTTTATTGGAACCAAGGGCTAAGGCATGATGGTCACATAGCACATGATACAGTCACAGTCACAGAATCAAATGACATAGAGAAGGATGTAGAAGGTTCTGGAATAAATGATGTTATACAATATAGCAACAGCATGTTAATCTTATAGCAAAGCACATGTATTTTAGAATAGGATTAGTTATAATATGCATGTGCACAGACCATGGTCTATGGTATATAAGGTAGACTAGTTTGTACTCGTAACTATCAAGTTCTCTTGTGTTAATCCAATACAGGGTTCTTTCTATTAACCCACTTGAAGGTCTTTGAGTTGTAACACACAGATCCTGCTAATTGCTCTAACAATCCTGTTTTCTTAGAATCTTCTAAAGCTCAGAGACTCTTTGGTGCTTCTGTTCAGTTATCACAACATCATCCAATTATCATTGGAGTTGCTAGGTCTTCATCTATTCATTACATACTCTATATAATGGTATACATAGAAATTTCCTGGATAGAACCTTAATCATCCTGACTTATTATCTTATTATCTTGGAGTGGGGATGATAGCATTCTCTAGAGCAGGAATTTTAGTTTTAGAAATGATAAATCATGTCTGCTGAAGAATATTAAAGACAAATAGTTGCTGTGTAACAGTGCAATGCTGGAGAACAGCACTATCAGTAGGTGAGAAGAGTACAAAAATTTGATGCTAGCAAGAACTGAATGGTACCCTGAGGACACTATGAAATTAAATTTGTCTATTTATGAGGGCTGAATATATGAATGATCGGGAGGAGAAGGAAATGATAAAAATAGAACAAGGTACATCTTTTGATGGCGAGTGGCGCTGCATTATTGCATCATTGACAACTCATGATGGGGTTGCCAACGATGGTGATGGAGGAGAGCATCTGTTGGTAGGCATCTGATATTTTTCAGCCTCTCGACAACCAGATCTAAGTTGATCTCCTTGCGACAACGCGGTCTGCGAGTACTTCCAACATGTCTCGAGCCTCGCTAGGAGGTAAATTTTGCAAGACGTTCTTCGCTTCATCAATGTAAGCTTGTGCAAGTTGTTGAGTCCGTGAGATTGCGGATGATCTGGAGAATAGTTCTCGAGCCTGAAAGAGCAGGAAAGTCAGA
>Ga0157366_1001160_pt1 | contig 10859 bp, 9 predicted proteins | sample AttbisABBM1_FD_113149 | JGI IMG/M metagenome (GOLD analysis project Ga0157366, IMG submission 113149) | Fungus gardens microbial communities from leaf cutter ant in Botucatu, State of São Paulo, Brazil - Atta bisphaerica ABBM1 | ecosystem: Host-associated > Fungi > Mycelium > Unclassified ...
CTATTTCCTTACTTTTCTATTTTTAGAACATAGTGTTAGTGTTAGTGATGATCATGAGTCATGAGATGCATGGAATGAGATAGAAGGTTCTAGAACAAATGACATCATACAACATGGATACTACATGTTGACCTCATGGACTACACATGGTCATTTAGGATAGGATGCACAGTAGTAAGCATAGACCATCAGTAGTAGTATATAAGGTAGACTAGATTGTAAAGGAATCTCCATCGAGTTCTCTTATGTCACTCTTATACAAGAGTTATTCTTTGTTCAACTCTTAGGACTTAAGTCTATAACACATAAATTTTATATCTCTATCTTAGTTGTCTTAATAAAAAGAAGGAGAATAAAGAAGTTGACTGAATAACTTGTGGAACTATACAAAATTAAGAAAATTATGTCAGTAAATATAATAGAGTTAAAATTACCTGTTTTAATGAAAATTTATTTTGTAGTCAATATAAGCAGAATAGTAGTGTATAATAAATAGATAGAGAGCTAGAGAAAAATACTGTCTTATCTAGTAGAAATTAAAAAAGAGAAAAATTAAGATATCTAATATAGTAGATCAGTTATATAGTAGAAGAATACACTTGTTAGAGCAATTGAGTAGAAGTATAAAAAAACTCTGAAGCACCAGAAAATTCTAAGAAAACAGAATAGAGTTTCTGAAGATAATAGCTATTCTAAATACTATTTAGTTTATTCTGATATACTGGAAATCTGATTACTTAAGCACAAAATAATGATACTTTAGTAATCATAAACTATTAAAAATAAATTAGATATTATATTGGAGTACAAACTGTCAAAGTTTAGAGTATGAAAAAGCAGATCAAATATACATGCAAGAATTAGTAGAGCATTGCAAAGTTTACTAGAATTTGGTAATTCACAAAAGTATAGAGAAAAGAGAAGTAAGTGTTATATTAGATAATAATTTAGAGATATAGTACTAGAGATTGAATTAACACTAATATATAAAGTAGTAGATGGTTGTAGGTAAGAACTCTGAGTGCAAGAAATCAGAGTTCACAGAATTTATAGAGAAACATGTTCTCTTTGTTAGAAGTAATCTTATCAGTTTAACTATAGTTACTGTAAACTTGGTCTTAGGATTGTATCTCAATTAGTTAGCACATTACATGATTATATATTAGTCATTTACAATTGTTCACATGTCAGAATTGAAGGCAATGGACTTGAATATTTTTTATTTTTCTCTTTCATTTTTATTTTATTTTATATTTTATTTTGTTTTTTGAACTTAGGGTTAGAGTTTAACATAATGTCACAAACTGTCACATATCTGTCATATATCACATGAATGCTGTCACAGTCACATGTCACATGATCATGTGATATATGAAACATTGTAGAAGGTTCTGGAATAAAAGATGTTATATAATATGTTTTACACATGTTGATCTTAAGAAAAACACATAGCCTTTAGGACAGACTGAGTCTAGTGTATATAAGGTAGACAGTTTTGTACTAGGAACTCCATTGAGTTCTCTTGTGCAACTCTTATACAAGGTTCCTTTTTTGCCTAACTTTTTGGGCTTAAGTTTGTAACACTACAGTTTACTGGGTGACTTCCAAGTTATCAGATTACTTCCTAAGGCTACTAGGACCTCTTAGTCATCACTTGTGCCTCATTTGACATCCTTACAATACTTGAGAGGGGTTGGAAAATCTAGAAAATGCCAAAGAAATAGCAGAGAAATTTGAGAAAGAGTATGGAAAAGAGAAAGCAAGGAGGGTCAAACTGCTACAAGCACTTATACAAAAGGAAAGGGACTTTGATAGGAGAGTTACCAGGGGGTATACAGCTAAGTTGCTGTATGAATGAGATAATGAAAAATTTGAGGAAGAATATTTAAAAAAGCTGAAAAGGAGTTAGAAGCAGTGGAAGGGTGACCAAGTTCCTCTAGACAAAACATTAAGAGGAGGGCGGTATTTCTTCCTCTACTCTCCTCACATTTCCTCTCTACCAACAATTCTTCTTTTGATTACTCTATTCAATCCTCATATCGCGAATTGAATCGTAACAGAGAGCTCACCATCAAAGGCAGCTAATTTATCGTCTCGGACTGTTGCATCAACTCATAAGTCATATCAAGGCGGCACAAATTTTCCACACAAAATGTATGGCAGAAGAAGTGAATAATGAGCGATGCAATAAAGACAACATGACTGTGGGTGATAAATTGCTACGAGAAAAAGTACATGGCGAAAATAGCCCCAAACGCGAGCTTGTCGCCAGTATTCCTGTACGCAAAGCGCAGATAGCTTCGGATACATTACCGCACATGGTGTGACGGCTAATTTTACATCGTAGTCGCGGCTCGGATGATAACTCACGCTCTAAAACGCCGTGCCGTCATCCCCTCTGAAATCCTGAGCCATTGCCCCAGGACTACCATTCCTCTCTACCTCTGTCTCTGAGGACCTCCTTCTGGATGGAAGCCTCTATATTGCATCATCGAGTATTGCATCACCGAGGACCAGGGATCGGTGAGGGTGCGCACGCGACTGATAAGCTCTTTTGCAAGGTAGACAGTTTCTTTGTCTTCCTCATAATGCGTTAGGCTGTCATCAATCGACTCGAGTATGCTTATGTCGGCGGGATGCAGGGTACGAACTTCAATGAGGCGGAAAATGTTGATGAACTCGTGTCGAAATATCTTCACATCCACTGTTGTCAATGCCGATGTTGGCGTGGCAGAAGATACTAATCAAACAACTGTATTTGAGCTTCAGAGTCAAAGAAGAGACTGGTGGGAAGATACCTTGGACAAGATTTACAACACCTCGGATATAGGCAAAAGCAAAGTAGCCTAAATCGACGCGTGCGGGACTTGGTGGAGAAGCAAAAGCCTCGCAGATAGGGCTAACCAGCTGAGAAACCGCCATTTGAAGGAGAGGAAACACAGAATGTTCTGATGGTCAGTGAAAAGGCTTTATATACGAATCCATGCTCTGTACACGAGGGAGGTCGAAAAAGGGATTAGCGCCTTTCCAATTTCGGGGTGAGTACGATCAACCCAGTGCCCATAAAAATGCTCTTCAGCGACAACTCACCAGGGTAGATCTCTGATTGATCATTCTGCAACTCTCGCATGATAGGATGCTCTCTCTCTCCACCTGGTTGGGACTGAATGAAAGAACACAGCCTTCGAGCAGTCTCACCATTCGGATATGCTCGGCGGGGTCGCTACGAACAAAAAGTTCTTATCTTTTCAGTGGCGGGGTCGCTGTCAGGGTACTAGTCAATTAATATCTGTAAACGCAATTGCGGAACTACAAGTGCACTGAAAATGTACTGAATAACTTGTCGTCCCTGCATGAGATTTCCATTGGGCGATCTAAGCTAATTTAGGCTAGTTATCAAACCCTAAGTTTCGGAACTATCCACTACGACCGGACTGACAATTTCGTGCACACCTTACTGGATGCAACAAAGCTAGGCATTGATTAATTGCCTGGAGAATCGGGAGGGGGGGACCCATACCTCGTTCAATTATCTTTAATAGAGATAGTTTTGGAATTTGAGCTCAGTCTTTGAAGTCTGGAACGACAACCGAGATGACTCGATTGCACGACATATTTTTCGACCTCAGAATAACAGTCCCTGAGAATCGAAAATGCAAGGCATTTTGGGGATCGTACGTTGGCGATAATGTAAATAGTCAGTCAAGATGCAATGCACGATTAAGAGGTCAGTACTGATCTTGACTCGATTGATTCTGAGGACGTGTCATCAGTGGCACATAGCATATTTTTCAAGTTTGCAGCACAAAAATCGCTTACAACTGAACGACATAACTGGGCAAACGTGTTCTTAGCGTGGTTCCTGAGTCTACTCACGCACAGCTGTAGCAAGAAGCAATGCATCAGCAGACATACTGGTGCTGACTGCACGAAACATAGGCGCCTGAAAAGAATTAAGGAGCTTTGATGCTCGGGGCATGCTTTACCACACTTAACTGCGTCATCATCAGATTGTTATGATCTGCAAAAAGAAACGACCACCAGACACGAGATTTCAGCATTAACATCAGCCTTCTCGCTTACTATATGACCGGTAGTATTGAAGAAACCTAATCTAAGGTAGAAAAAGACTGATACGACCTACGGGAGTACATATCAAAACAAGCAAGCCGAAAGGTGAGATGAAGAAGCAAGTGATGTTGATTGCGATTTCATTTCTACGAGGGACGGACTGTCAATTTCCTCGTCAGTAATTCATGGAGACTGAATTCGGCTTTCTCCAATCTCAACTGGTGTCCCACCAAAACCTGATGGCGTAAGCGAAGTTTCTGAGTGTCTCAGACGGTGATATGCGGCAGGCATAATCGCTGGGACCCTGATTAGGAAGACAGACGTTATACGAAGGGGTTCTGAGTGCCCTCAAGATGAACATCATGCTGGACATCGCGCGTTAGGTTGGCATCACCCTTCCCCCATACTTTCATGGTCTGGGCATTGGAAACACACTCTGCCCTTGGCCTTCTGAGACAGACGCCACTAAAATCGCCTTCCATTCCTAACTACCCGGGACCATTCGCTGTCAACCTCTATTTGATGGATCGGAACCCAAACAAAACCTTGCTTTCTCTAATTTGAATACCTTTCCAAAGAAAAAGCACTCTCCATTTTTCAAGATCTCCGGTGGGGTCGAAGGAAGCAGTGGTAGAGCATAGCTTCATCCAGGCAGGCTTGGCCAAGTAATAATGATCAATTTGATCGTTCCTCTCCAAAACAGGACACCCACTTAGGCAACAATCAAAGCGGCTTTTTTTCACTCTTTGAGGAGCCGATCTAAAAGTCAATGATTCGTGTCGAGGGCTCGAGCCTGGGGGCGACCAAGAGGATGGAAGACGACACGACAATGCTTGAAACGAGGGCAAGAACCCGATTCCCATCGACTTGGCAGCTGTGTATAGGACTATCCAAGGTTGCTGGAGGATCTAATGTTCGGGCTCTGGTACCAGCACCCCAGTTTCTCAAACAGGTTCTTGATTTCTGAGGTTCCCTTTTGAGAGATGAAATGGTTTGGAAAACTAGCCTGGTTATGCCTGTTCTCTCTTGGGATCTACGATTCCACGAGGAAATCGACAAGATTGAAGAGGAAAAGAAAGCTTCTTCTGCTCTTGTACTAACCAAAAAAAGTAGGTGTCCGTGTGTCCTGCTCTCAAAAAGCTCACCCTCTGGGTCAAATATCGGGGTATGAATACGGTGGCGACGTACATGACGGTTCTGCTGATGAAGACTATAATCCGGTTCCGATTCCACTATTTATCAACATCGCAATTGCACTATAATCATCTACGATTGTTATTTCTATTTCTTTGTAGTTGGGTTGCACTGGCTGAGTCAGACAGGACAAACTGTCCTTCCTGGTATGCTGCGGCAACAGTCTTCCATTGCCCGATTTCAACATGTAGGGCCTCAATTACGGGCTTCTGAGGATTTGTCGCATGAAGCTCTTGCTGAGGAGCGACTATAATATGCATGATCCCTCTGAATAGCTTATCACATTAAAGATTGTATCGGATTCGTTGATCATGACGTTTATATGACTTGAGAGGGGAACCGGATACAAGGCTCATACTATAACGCACACTGCATGCAGAGCTCCAAAGCGTGGACAAAAGTGAGCAGTCCCCCGGAACCTGACAATTTTTCATCTCGTACATCAGTGATTATTTGCGATGGAAATTTGTACCAATCCCTGAAGGATCACTATGGGACTGATGGAGTCATACGCATTTTTTATTGTTTTCTCTCATTACTAGTGATACTTTCATATCTGCTTCTGTCGCAGTTTTATCATAGATTAAAGTGTATCTCTACATAGTCTAACCTCATTACGTGTTGCAGGTTGTACCTACTCATTCTGACCTTTCCCATTCACGTAGCCTTCTCCCATGATCTCTTTTATTTCGTCTTTTTCCTTTTCCCATTGTGGTATAGGCAGTTGGAATACGTCACCAAGTGTTGCGTAGTTTGGACTTCCCAGTCTCACAGCAACCTTAAGTTTACCAGGATCGGGAATTCCTCGTGCTGGGTCAAGTGTATCCTTGCGCATGTGAATATACTTAATCAATCCAAGTACAAGGGTACTCTTCGCTTTGAGCGAATTGGGTTCCACAATGTCCACGGTCTTAAAGAGCTGCACCATCAGGAATGTCAACAACTTTCAATGATTTCCAGGCATCGTATCACGAACCTCGCATTCCATAGAAAAAGCACTCTCTCGGACACGAGGAGCTTTGACATGGAGCTAGACACGATGTTAGCGTGGTTTCACATGACTGACATAACTTACACTAGGCTCCTTTGTCAGACCACTTAGAGGCCATTCACTGACTTCGGGAGGAGCATCAATGGAAGTGGCGATAGCATTTCTGAGGAAGGGTTCACTGATTATGTTGACCGTGAACTCCTTTGTTGCACGAATATTCTGGACTGTATCTTTATTTCTTGTAGGATAATTAGAGGATGCAAAAGAAAGAACGGGCGGATCATGTGAGACCTCCAACGCCAGTCAATGCATCATCAGAATCAGGTGAAGTCAAAGATTCAATACCATGTTGAAAAAACTGAGTCGACAAATGAGGTTTACAGTGCATGAATGAAGGGGTGTATTGAAGATGCCCGCACCTAAACAAAGCCAGGTTTTCAATCCCATCGTCGGATATACTAGATACAAATCCGATCGGTCGAGGGATGATGCCTGAAACCAGTATCTTGTACAGAGCCGCAGTCCTGCAGAGAGTGCATTAAACCATGGAGCCACATATGACCATTAACCCAACTGACTCAGTCTTGGCAGTGTCGACGGTTTCAAAGCCACTTTCCAACCCTCGTAACCATGCTCGACCCTCATCTGTTGCATCGACTTTCTGGCCCCACTGGAAGTTAAGATTTGGAGGTTCTGTTACTGCCCACTTCCTATTGTGATTGAACGGAGGGAGAGGCTCGGAGGACATAGCTCTGGCTACAGTAGCAAACAGGTTGGACTGATGAGAGCGGAGCTCGTCTTCGGGATCGATAAGCAACTTTGGTTTTATATTCTTATCACTCTATTCGAGGGTGTGGATTAGAAGCCCATTTTGATCACTCAGCATTTAATTAGCGCTCATCCATATGATTCATTCATTAAGTTCTGACATGATCCTGGGCGGACTCATGCGAGCCCAGGGCTCAAACGGGTTCGAGAAAACAGATCCCATAAGACGACATTACAAGTAGATGGTTTCTGTCAGGTCATACAGGGCAGAGATTAGATTAGATTGCGCTCACATGATGGACTGATGGACGGAAACACGTCATCAGCTGACACGGCGCATGACCTGAGGCGCGACGTTTTAAGTCCCTTTCGTGTTCAGCTTCATTTATGTTTTTCTCCCGCTACTGCTAATATGGATCAAATCATCGCAGAAATTCGTAAAATTCCTCCTATCACCAGACTTTTGACTGGTTCGTCTTTGGTCATCACCATTCCAGTCTTGATGAACATCGTCCACGGCTACAATACTGTCTTCCTCTCGGAGCTAGTTTTCCAGAAATTAGAGGTGAGCCTGGCTTTTGAAGTCCCATTTTTTATCAGTCATGTGTAAATGAAAAAATGTATAATTCCAGCTGTGGAGACTCTATACCAGCTTTTTCCTTGGCCGTGAGTGGGATTCACTCGAATTACGGGCATCTATTTAGTGAGAGCTTGAAGCCAAAGGTATTGGTTATGTATTCGAGCTTGTGATGTTATAGTGGGCAAGATATTTTCCCTTGAGCTATGTCTTTCTTAATGTCCTTCACAGTCGTTCAGCGGATCAGCTCGAATCCGGCCCTTATGCTCGTCGTTCAGCTGATCTTGCTTGGCAGTTATCATTTGTTGGGGCATCTATCATTGTAAGCAAACACATCTCTTATCCACACATATATTAAGCATAATCACTTTATAGGGCCTAACGAGACCGCTGAATACGATCCTATTTTCCAGGCCTCTCCTGGTAGCTCTTACCTATTTAGCTTCTTCTCTTGCACCTCCTGGAGCTCGAACCTCATTGTTCGGTCTTGTCACACTTCCTATCCAGTATTTGCCTTACATCATGGTTGGTATGGATCTATTGATGGGTGGACCTACCGCAGCGGCGGAGGCTACTGCGGGAGCTGTAGTTGGACATGCTTGGTTATGGGGTGTGTGGGGAATGGCACTAGGGTCTACTGGTCCCCTGGCCGGATATGCTAGAGCACCGAAGTGGTTGGAGAATTGGCTCGACGGTCCGAACAGACAGCCGCCTCAGTTTGGTACTACTGGCGGTGGCAGCACCCGAATGGCTGCAGGAGGTGTCCACGTAGTTGCACCGCGAAGGACTGAACCATCTGAGTCAAACAGAGGTTACACCTGGGGTCATGGCCAAAGGCTTGGTTCGAGTTGATGACCTTGTGTATTGTCAAAGTGTCTAATTTCATCTCTTAAAATCATCTTCAGTCTTGATTCTCCAGCTTGTGGATCTTCGATCTATGATTGTACATATATATTGACTTGGTACTCAAGTCAGCAAGTGATCTCCTAACTCGATGAAGCAGAAGGAAAGTAAAGTTCTGTCAGCTTCTCTGTTACGACTCGAGGCATGAGCCCAGCACGAATTGCAAGACGCAAATCACGTGACACCATTTAGAATACTGCAGCGAGTCGTCGTTCCCTTAGCCAGTCTGGTCACTAATAAACCTTGCACTGGCTCACAAGAGTTTCGTAACATAAGACTAAGACTTACAATCCATCTCGACACAACATGTGTCCATACTCAGCCTCTCAAACCACCCACAAGGGGAACACCCCCCAATTCACAACTATGGTCCTGACTCAAGCCATCATCACCTTCCTCTTGACCATCTCCCTATTCTTATTGAGACAGATTATCAAGACACACTGAATAATGCAAAATGAGAAACAAAAAGAAAAAATTGCAGAAAACGGCTCAAAAAATTGAAAGCTACAAGAAAGGAACTAAAACTGAGGAATAAACGAAGACTGAAACCCTTCACTAATTTCAAGGAAGTTTTTACTGAAGAGAAGATCGAGCTCACCCTATGAAAGACCAAGGGAACCTTCTAAGAAATGAAAGAGGGGCTTTGGAAATGACAGAAAGGAAATACTCACCCAGTGGCTGTAATCAGAGACTCAAAGTTATGTATTAATGAATTTGTTGAGATGATGAAAGCTTGATCTACCTGGGCACGAGGATATTTAGTAGAATAGATAGCAAAGAGAATTGGAAAAGAAAACAAAGAAAAGGCAGTAGAAATATTGAAGATATGGTATTATGACTTATGTTGTGAATTGGTCTCTATTTCCTTTTCCTTTTAATTTTATTATTATTTATTTTATGTTAAGTATCCATGGGAAGAGTCATATAACCACATCATCTGCTTCTTTCACTCATACCACCATCTTGTATGGTAGTGCCTAGTAGTGAATTAGCAAATATAACACATATTTTCTCCAACATCTATCTGACCTACATCTATTATAAATATAAATACTTACACAATGAAGTCCAAGAAACTGACTAAGCAAGCTGTTTCTTGGGCCCCTTACCCCAATACTCTGAAAGAGATCTCTCCAAAGGAGAATTCTTCAGTCTCAGTTTCTCATAGTACTAGAGAAACTACTTTTAATGTTTTTGTATTTGTAGATTTCCTGACAACCCCAACAAGGAATCCTAACAACAGTGGGACTTCACAAGCTTCCTCTCCATCCCAATTGTTTCCTTCTCAACCTTCTACAGTCTCACAACCTGCAGACAGACAACCTACAAAAACAAATATGTCTGTACCTCAAGACCAAGATACATTAAATAACACTGAACCTATGTTGGAATCTTCAGCTATTCCTTATGATGATAATCAACTGGCTGACTCAGAACTTTGGAATAGCCTTTTCTTTCCTATCTTGTTACTTAGAATTGAGAAATTTCTTAGCAATGATGCTCAAAACATCACTTGCTTACTTCTTTAAATAAAGATGTTTATCAAATAATGTTCCCTTAGTGATGAACTAGCAAAAGATTTTCCAGATCTTGCAGATGTTGGCTTTGCTGCCTAGTATTTAATTAATGCTATCTACAAGTCTTGTTGAGATAAACTCAATGCAAATGAAAATAACAGGACCTTCTATCAATGTATATCTTTATACTTTGCTAGGGACCACATGATGGCCTCTATAAATCCCAAATCAAACCCCAATCTATCCAAGTCAATCAAAATTAAATCAACTCAATCCATTGATAACAAAAAGTTACATACACAGACTTCAAAAATTAATATTGAAGATGTCATCTGTATCAAGGATATGTTTCTGAATACATCTTCTAAGAAAATTGTGGAGATAAACAATATTATCAATATATCAAGTTCAGTCAAACCAAGAATTAAAATAACCATGAAGAGACTTTCAAAAAAGCAGGTTATCATCTCTATAAGCAAAAGAAATGCAAACATTATTAGAAGCAATACTAGCTTCCATATCAACTTTATTAATAGGTATTTTAAAGAGACCAATTCAAACACTTTGGCAAGTTCATCAATATGGAGAAAGTTAGTATTATTGTCACTACTAATCAAGCTACCTTTGTCCAAGACATAAGCACTATCAAAGTAGGTTTTCAAAGAAGTTAAGAATGTTAATCAGAATCTTATTGAAAGTTCTCACTTACTATAGTTCAAATTATGTTTGAAAATTCTAGATCTTTCTTATTATTTAGAAAATACTAACAATCATATCACTTCTAAACTAGTTGAAGGAGCAATTAAAGAATCTTATATCTTCAATAATGTTATAC
>Ga0157366_1001161_pt1 | contig 10855 bp, 8 predicted proteins | sample AttbisABBM1_FD_113149 | JGI IMG/M metagenome (GOLD analysis project Ga0157366, IMG submission 113149) | Fungus gardens microbial communities from leaf cutter ant in Botucatu, State of São Paulo, Brazil - Atta bisphaerica ABBM1 | ecosystem: Host-associated > Fungi > Mycelium > Unclassified ...
ACAGCGTGATCTTGTCACTCTAACCTTAACCCTAACCCTGGTTCTAAAAATAGAATAAAGGAAAATAAATGAAAAGGAAAATAAAATGAGAAAGGAAAAATAAAAATATTAAGTCCACTTCTTTCGTTCTTGACACACAGTCTGTGATATATAAGATAAACTAGTTTGTAATAGGAATTTTATTTGTTATAATCTTAAGCTCTTAGAGTAGACAAAAGATAAACTTTTATATTAAGTAATATAAGAAAACAGTTCTTAGTACAAAGTAAATCACCTTATATACCATAGTCTGTGTGTATTTACAACTAATCTATTCTAAAGTCCATATACTATTGATAAGGCCAACATATTGTAATTATATAATATAATATTATTTATTTTAGAATTTTTCATGACTTTTTTCATGTTACATAATTGTGTGACTGTGACATCTATGACTATCACATGTTACATCACATTATAACTTTTATGTAAGACTGAATAAGAAAAATAAAACTTATAAATTAAGAAAATTAAAAAAATTAAAAAATAACACCAAGTTTATTGTTTGTAAGCCTAATATTATTGAGTTCTCTTGTGTTAACCTGATACAAGCTTACAAGTCCTAACACTTTAGGCTTATATCATAATATTTTTATATTTTAGATATATTTACCAAGTATTCTAACTTTCTTTCTAATTTAATCTTTTTATTCTTAATAGTTCTTGATTACCAAGGCATCATAATTTCATGCTTATGTAAGCAACACACTGACACATCAGAACAGACTTTGTAATAAGACTTGCTACTTTTCAAAATTTCAAATACTACTACTATTTGTTACTAATTCTATAAAGTTTGATCAAGACATTTCTGCTACTCCTATCTTCTAATTCTAACAAGTGCTGTTATTACATGATTAATATCCTATACTCTCTGCTGTTATCTGATAAGTTTCTATTCTTTTTAGCCAATGTTTTAGATGTTTCTATTAGAATATCTAATTGTCCAGTACAATTATTCTACAGTTAGGTCAATGATATTCCACTTAATAGTTATTCTAGTTATTCTGATTAATGTGAACCTCTCTAGTATTTAAGATAGTTGTTACCTTCAGAAAACCTTATTCTGTCCTCTTAGGTTCTTTCTGGAGATGATTTGTGTATTCAGTAATTATGAACAATATAACTTATATTCTTTCTGGAATACAAACTCTGTTAAAATTCACAGACTTTGTCTAGTTGCTTAAACAGACTTGATAGTATTTAAAGTAGTTGTTATCTTCAAAAATCCCATTCTATTCTCTTAGAATTTTCTAGTTTTGAAGCATTTTTGTTAGATGCAGTTCATACCTTGTTATATAAGATCTAGTAGAGCATCTCAGAAGTCCAGATAAGTAGCTAATATATTATCTGAGAATATAGAAGATGGGTCAGAACAATCTTTGGCTTTAGTTTATATACTGCACCTCTACTAGTTGTACTGGTTATATGTTTCAGAATGGGACTTGGAGACTTAGTAGGTAGAAAACCACTAGAAGATGATGAGGTGTATTATTGCCAATACCAGAGATAGGTGCTAGTTTTAGTCAATTTTCAAGATAATCTAGTATAGTATAAACTACTGGATTATATACTAGTTAGTATACTTAGGATAGCTATCTGGAATGTAAACTACTAAGCAAGTTATCCTAGATACTGGTAATTCTTAGATATTAGGGAATAGATGTCCATGGAGTTAACCAAGACCAGCAAGAACATCTAAGATGAAATGAAAAGATACAATCTGTACTGAAAGAGGATGGAGAGTATAAATGAGGATGAAGAGATTATCTGTAGGTTAGGACAGATACAGTTGGAATGGGATGTGACAACATGTAGAGATGTAGCATACTAGCTAAAGTTGAGGTCATCTTGGATAATGTTCCCATGCTTCATCTAACCTCATTTGTAATTTCTCCATAGATCATTTTCTCTTCCAGACATGGTCCATATCTTGATACATATCCATTTACTTCCTCTCTATTAGGGCAACTGAACAAAGTCTATAGAGTTATATGGGGTTTTATGTTTTCAGAAAATCCTAAGTATATATTATCAAGACACTAATTGAATACAACCCACCTTTAGGAAATTCTAAAAGAACAGAATAAGGTTTTCCAAAGATGGCTACTATTCTAAATATCCTACAGTTTATTGCAATCTAGCAGAATAATGCTGAACTAACATCAGAATGATGATACACAGATGGTCAGGAACCTAGGTCAAAATATCTATAATATTACCTGAAAAGACAGAGTGTATTTGATAATGATAGAAGGACAGTGAGCAATGATCCAAGAGGTCTTTCAAAAGGGCAAGATATGAGTGCAGAGTTTGAGGTCAATGGTAACAAAGTTTATGAGTCCTGTGGTAGGGTTTAGTAGTACTGGGGAGCAGGAAAGTCTGTAGCAAAGTCTATGGAGATTAGGGTTGAGAGAGCTTGCTTGGCTAAGCATAATGAAAAGTTGGGTCTCCTTACACTCCCTCTTTTATCATGCTTAGACTTTATCAAATAATCATATTTAATAGCTTGTACTGTACCATGTTACAAGCTACATCTACTCTTACCTGAATACTAGCCTAGCTTCCAGAACACTTATCTAGCTTGATAAGTGAGATTTCCTTATAAGTACCATTTTAGGCTGGTTGGCAACCAACTTGTAGACACAATTGCCTTTACACAAGATGTTAGACTGTAATATATTGATAATGTTTAAGTGTTTAAGTACTGATTTTTTGTTGATAATCATAGCAGTATATCAACCTTTTTCAAATTATGTCAGATTTTGTCCTACAGTAGTGGTCATCCTGTATCATGTGTCTAGTACATTGTTGAGAGGTCATAATCTAGGTATCCGCAGATATCAACTATTAGATATCAACTATTCACAAAGACCTTTTGTACTGCACGAATAAACGAATATATATCACCAGTATCAGTGAGCTGACTCAGAAGAACACTAATGGCAGGGAGATTTGGAGATATTGTGATGACTATTGTTCATCGACATCAATAAATTTACCTGAGCAAATAATCTAAGAGTACTCACCTCTGTAACCGCCGTCAGATACGTCCAAAACAAAGCTAGCTTCCCGCATTTGATCTTCACGATCAATATTCGTGAACCTGAAGAGGAGTTTATCTTGTCCAATACCTTCAATATTACACGCTAGTTGGGATTCACAGCCAATAAGCTCGGGTGAGACTCGGGATGCATGTGTACTAAGTGTAGCTCGTTCCTCATCCTTTTCTATCCTACAAGTTCAGAAATGTAGCTATGTTCGGGTTTGATCACACACCTCGTCCGAGGTTTGTCGTGATTGTTCGGTACTGGTCAATTTCTCCCTGGATTGCTACACATTTGTCCTGAAGGGATGTTAACCGTCGTTCGAGTGCGGCAATCGAGAGCTCCGCATCCTTTCGCTCATGTTTCTCGCGTTCGAGGTCTAATGAAGTATTAGATGTACGAATTCCAGTATCTGGTTTTCGAACTGCATGCCTGCGACTAGATCTATCTCTTTCAGCTTGCATCGGTTTATCTCCTTCTCTACATGTTGAGTCTTCTCTGCGAATTTCTTCTTCTCCGCAATTTGGTATTTACGTCGTTCTGAAATAGAGGTGATCGCTTTGTTCTTGAACCCAACGAGTGCCTTGAGAAAATTGCGTGTGGACTCTTCGTAGATACCGACGCGTAGATCGATGTTTGAATTTTGTTCCTGTAAAAATTGGGAGAGATCAATGCGAGATCGACGAGCGATGGTGGCCATTGTGTACCATTGATGTAGAAACACCAACATAATACAACATGTGATGTTGTAATGATCACGTGTGCTTGATATCATACCTTCCAGCCCTGCTATGCCCACCGACATTCAAATGCAAGCGGCTAAACATTTTGGTATTAACGATGTTACTATGGATACTGCCAAGAATACCAATGACATCTATATGGATACTGCAAAGACGGGTTTGACGCTCAGACAGGGAACGATGAAAGGGTGGGAGCAAAGCTTATTAGAATCGTCAGAAGTTAAGAGGAAAGCTACCGTAGCTCAACTCTGTGAGTAAAACTCACCTCTAGAGGTACCTCAACTCAATAGAAATTATGCTATGCTATTAATAGATTTTCTTGATTACTACTTTCATGCGCTGGGGTATCTTGCAGCAAGAAAGGAAAGACGACTTGTATTTGACAAAGACACAGCAGCGAGGGGACTCAATGGACAAAATTATGTGAAGGAGTTCAAATCATACTGCGGCCGTGAACGAGTCTTGTTGCGCCGACGAAGGACAAAGCTAAAAGTTGATCAATTCCATATCATCGCTCAGGTTGGACAAGGGGGTTATGGTGAGGTTTACCTTGCCCGTAAGCAGGACTCAGGAGAAGTTTGTGCACTAAAGAAAATGCGGAAACGGACTCTGCACAAGATGGATGAGGTGAACCGAACGATGCCCCTCCTATATACAGTTAACATCAATTTCGTTTACAGATTCGCCATGTCCTGGTCGAGCGTGATATTCTTACAGCTACCAAGACACCATGGCTAGTTCGATTACTCTACGCTTTTCAAGATACCCAGTTCGTATATCTGGCCATGGAGTATGTTCCAGGGGGTGATTTCCGGACGCTGCTCAACCACTCTGGCGTCCTTCAGGAAACTTACGCCCAATTCTATGTCAGCGAGATGTTCGCTAGCGTTAATGAACTTCATAAACTTGGATATATCCATCGTGACCTCAAGCCTGAGGTGCGCACAAGCCCTCTTCTTCCGTTATCAACCTAAGCGACTAGCCCCCAGAATTTTCTTGTAGATGGTACTGGTCACGTCAAATTGACAGACTTTGGCCTAGCCACTGGTGCTCTGAATCCTCAGCGCATTGAATCTTTGAAGATCAAGGTAGCACTGTTTGAACTTCTTTCCATGAAAGTACTTAAAGTCTCGTCAGCTCGACGAAGTCAAGGATAATCAGATCACTCATCGAACAGCAACAGAGCGACGATCATTATATAAATCCATCCGAGGCACAAATCCTCGATATGCTGATTCCGTTGTTGGCTCTCCTGACTATATGGTCAGTAACCATCGCAAAGCGACGAGTCCAATTCTCACCTGGCTTCTCAGGCTCCTGAAGTCCTCAGGGGAAAACCGTACACCTATTCTGTTGACTACTGGTCCCTTGGTTGCATTCTTTTTGAGTTTATGACTGGCTTCCCCCCTTTCAGTGGCGGGACACCAGAGGAAACATGGACGAACCTGAAGAACTGGACCAAGGTCTTCAGGAGACCTCAATATGACCAACCTGACGAAACTATTTTCAATATGACCGATACCGCCTGGGACATAATTACGAGGTACATTTGAACCCGTTCTTGCGCAGGCGTTGCTGATTAATGATGTTTCCCTAGACTAATTGCACATGCAAGCTGTCGGTATTCTTCTCTTGGTGATGTGGCCAGCCATCCCTTCTTTGAAGGTATCAAGTGGGATAACCTTCGCAATACCGATACACCCTATGTCCCTGATCTAGAATCTGAATTCGACACTGGTTACTTTGATGACTTCAGTTCTTCCGATGATATGGCAAAGTACACCGAAGTGAAGGAGAAGCAAAAGAATGTTGATGCTGTAAAGGATACAGATGAGCCAATGGGACGAGGTGCATGGGTTGGATTTACGTATAGGCAGAACGGCCCAGCTCCGAGAGCCAATAATTTGAGTACTTGCTCGAGTCATCCTGACACCCTGGCGACTATTTTTTGACACCTTTGTTAATCCTTAGCTGGAATCAAGACTCATAATACAGCCAAGGAATATTTGGCGTCCACGAGTCTAGTTCTCATATAAACGTAAACACAGAATTGTAGGTTACACCAAGTAGGGAGAGGGAAGGTTAGCTAATACGGAAAAATTTCGTCCATATTGGCATGGAAGGGATCAACATACACTATAGAAATTGTGACTGTGCCTCTGGTTACTTTTGAGATCCCTTGATTTGAGGACGCCTGCGCTTCAAATTGATGCAAATCTTGATAGGTTGTACCTTAACCTCCTGCGCTAAGGGTAAGTAATGAGATGGCATGAAAGAGCTGAACTACAAACAGGAATAGGGGCATCGGACAGGTACGTGATATTCGAAGGCAATTGCCTGTGTACATCATAGGCTTCATGATCCGAGGGAGGATACACGAGTCGATCGCAATATCCGGGCGATCCAGACGCGATCCAGACGTAGTAATTCGCATGATATGCCCAAAAAGCGCAGTGTTGACGTTGAGCAACTCAAGTGGGGTAGATCCAGAACCGGTGGTGACACAAGTATTGGACTCGATAATGGAGTTGTAAGTTTGTACGATCTCAGCTGAGAGATCGGTACCTCGAATAGGCCACCATGGTGATTGCCTTGTGAGTATCTATCTCGAGGTTGAGATAAATTGCCCGTCGTTTGGCGTGGTAGGTGAGTCTGGAGAGCGCGGGGGTAACATGTTTTGGCATTGGCTGCTAGGAGGTTATAGATGACTTCAGCAAAGCGAGCATCGGAAAGTATGTTGAACAATCAGGGTAATTGAGCAGACTTTCGTGAAAATTAATCGTGGACAAAAATCAACATGATGGAAGACAATAATAGGCGTGAATAGGCGTGCTACAATAATAGAATCGTGCTACCCTAGGGATCTCGAGATCCCGTGATTACATGATTGATATTTGTGACCCACGTTGCGCTGGTATGACCTCTGCCTATAAAATAGGTCAGTCATTGCTTTCGAATGTAAAGCTAAAATTCACATCTTGGTCATCAGGATCGCTTTTGTTCTGTCCCGAGTGTGGTACACTCTTGCACCAGCCTAAGGATGGAGACGATAGGGTATCTTGTGAACAATGTCACCATGAAGAACCAGCTAATTGTAGGTGGGCGATGGGATTCTTGCACCTGAATGAGCAATTTAATATACCTCGAGCAGCGTATGACAATATCGTAATCACGACCCGATCACACCCTGATGCATTTCCATCTGCATTAAGGCAGAAACGGAAGACGCAGACGAAACAACACGAGAAAGGAGACCAAGGGACATTAGTAGAGCATTTACTCGTTCACACCCTACCCACGCTTACAACAATCTAGGTATCTGAAAAGTGTCCATCGTGTGGACACATGGAGGCATATTCAAAAGAAATGCAGGTAGGTTTGACGATGATATGTATGGTAATGAGCTCAAAGTTTTCAGTTGCGAAGCGCGGACGAAGGATCAACGATCTTCTACACGGTAAGTTTGGGATAGCGGGCATATTCATATTTGACACCGACTGGCAACCAGTGTGCAGCTTGCAAGCACGGATGGCGGGTAAATAATTAATGTAGGTTATATCGATCAGACGTAGACGCCAGCACTGCAGAACAGAGCAACGATTCCGAAGCCTCCGAGGAGACTTGCGGCGGAAGCAACGGCGAGTTCCCTGAGAGGGAGAGATTGACTTGGCAAACTGGAAGAGGATGAGTAAGGGATTGGAGTAAGACTAGTAGGACAACATACGTGGTGAAGTAGAAAGCGAGACTGAAAGTCGACGAAAGAAGGCCGAAAGCGAGATAGGGCAAGGCAGCGGCTGGGATGTGCGGTGCAAAAGGGGGTAATGCATTCCATACAAGCTGGAATATGTAAACTTGTCAAGTGCAGGTCTGGACGAGGGAAATTGGTACCTTTGCCGAGTCATAGTCAGCCATGGCGAGTTCTGATTGATTGATCACCGCCACGACAGCACAAAACTTCCAGCTGAGACAAATACCTGCAAAGCAAGACTCTTCTCCTCTCATCACCATGTCCTCCGCCCAGCAGATCCAGCAGCACCCTATCTTCATCCAGGCTCACAACAAGGTCCAATACTATGTTAATCAGTTCGACAAAGAGGTACCCCCCTTTTCTGCCGCTTTACACTTTTTTTTCAATATTCCGCAGCTCTCCAAATACCCGATTCTCACCCACCTCGAACAACACACTCAAGTCCCCAAGACTTACGCTGTTCTTGGTGCCCTCTTCCTTATCACTGTCCTTCATACCATAAATCCGCTTGCTGCACCTGTTTCCAACCTTGTCGGTTGGGCTCTTCCTGCATATCTTTCCTTCAAGGCACTTGAGACTCCTTCACCCCATGACGACATCCAGTGGCTGACCTACTGGGCTGTCTTTGGTTTCTTCAACTTTCTTGAAAGCTTCGCCATTCGCCTTGTTTTGTATTATGTTCCCTGGTACTACGCTTTCAAGACCATTTTCATCGTCTGGTTGCAGTTACCTGCCTTCCGCGTGAGTAATCTCCATGCGCCGTGTGTCTCGTTCGCTTATTCCGCGTTCTTAGGGTGCACAAGCCACCTATCTCGTTGTCCTCAAACCTGTGCTCTCCAACCTCAGTAGCCAGTCTTGTGTCGTTGTGCCCACTACCACATCCGCGGACGCTCACCAAGAGTGAGTGCTCCTGGGTTTTCTATATACATTTGCAATGGGTTGGGTGTCATCTACTCTTAGTGTACCCTTTTATGTCTGTAGACTTCGATTTTCTATAATTTTTTTCTGGTTCGGTGTCTTTGTGTCTTATTCTTCCATGTGACTCTTCGCTCTACCGATAAAATATTTTATCTTGTGTTGGATTCTGCCGACTGCATGCTGTAGGTCCTCTTTAGGCTAAGTAGATCATTAACAAGATTCTCACCTGTGATGCCTGAAACGATGGAGTTGAATCCAGTCTAGTAAGCAAAAGCAAAAGCGCTACTGGATCTTGATCATCAAAGATTTTGTCACTTGTCAACCATTCTATTGGGTCACATAGTCTCCTGAATCTAAGACAAGGATGTGTTCTGGAATCAAAAAAACTAAAACTAGTGTTCTGGCACTAACTGTGGAAACAGGATCAAAATTTGTATTTCAATACAGCTATATTATTGTGCAGCTAAGGGTTGAGCTTAGGGGAAGAGAGTAATGACCAGACTGTAACATTACCCCCCTCCCCAAGGTCGCAAGATTTCCCAGGAACCCCGGGTGAGTCGGGATGACTGCTGTGGAAGTCTCAACATAGCCGTAGTGCTCCCTTGATGACTTCACTTTGGCTTTGGTAGACTCTTCGAATGGTTGTCCCTGCCACTTGACAAGATACTGTATGTTGCCCTCCCATCTTCTGGAGTCTAAGATCCCTTCAACCTCTTGTATGGTACTCTCTTGACTTGATGTTAAAGAGATCTTTTGTTGCTGGGGCCTACGGTAGGGTTTCAGTTTAGACCCGTTGATGACTGGATGTAGATTTTTGGGATTCAGATTCAGAGTTCGTATGTCGAGGATCTGATTTTCTTGATTACTAGGAACGGGCTGGCTCTCTTAAAGGCTAGCTTCTTGGTCGGTCGATCGGAGCTAATGTTCGAGCCATCCCCCTCCTTGTATTCAATGAACCCTCTTTGTCTCTTATCTGTCTTCCTTTTCACTACCTTTTTTGTTTTCCTCAGAGCCTCTTCCACTTCTTTTCTTGCCTCTCTTATACTTTTGGACAAATTTTTAGGACCTTTTCTGCAAATCTCTGTGGATGTATGGGTGTCTCCTGAGACTCACAAAGAACAGCAATTTTCCAGTACTCAAATGTTGTCCATTGTGTTGGAAGGAACAGGATGCACAGCGGCATGGTATAGTGTGGACAACTAACAACCTCTTACCTGTAGTAGATATTGGAAAGTATACTCAGTCCGATGCTTTAAAGTGTAAATGGCTGTTGTATTTCATACCTATTGGAAAGTATACTAAATACTATGTTAGGCTATTTTTGATTCAGTTAATCAAGCTCACCTCAGTCCAATGCTTTAAAGCATAAACAGCTGAGGTTTGTCACTCTGTACTGTAGTCCTTTTGTACTAATAAAAACTGTAATTGTCCAAGCATGATAGAACTATACAGTTCTAGTTCAAGTGTTACCAGCAGTGTTACAATCTTCAAGACCTTAGTAGGTCAAGAAAAGGAACCTTGTATAAGGTTTACACAAGAGAACTCAATAGAGAACTCTGTACAGGATTGTCTACCTTATATACTAAAACCCCATGGTCCATGCTACTCTACTTTTAGCCTATCCTAAACAGCCATGTGTTTGCCATGTGCTATATATGCTATATGACATCATTTTTCCAGAACCTTCTACATCTTTCTGATGTGATACATGATTATGTGACTGTGACTGGTGTGACACCAGGTCACATCACATGACAATTTGTGACAGTGTGACTATGATATCACACTAATCTTAATCCTAAGTTCCCAAAAAATAAAATAAAATAAAAAATAAGAAGAAAAAAAGAAAATAGTTAGAGTCCACTGTCTTGAACTCTGACAAGCAGTCTGTCAGACTGCTAACTGGTTGTGATTGAGCTAATCTAATTTCAGAATATCAAAAAGAAAAGATAATAATAGAAATTTGTCTTGGTGACATTACATCTCAGCCAACAGTAAATACTATAGTGGAAAGCTAAGAAAGTGTAAGCAATAATAGAGGACAAGTAGTATTGGTATTGATTTAAGTTATGCAAAATTTTACATTGACTACCTAATTAGTACTACTGATTGCAGACTAAATACTTTGTAACATATTGTTATGTACAAACTTGGCCATTGGTAGCCACTTAGTCCAGTTATCTTGGCAAGAGTTAATATACAGCCAAAAGTATTGTTCTATCTCTTAGTTGGTTCTTTCTGTTTGGCCATAAGTTTGGATATGATAGGTTGTTGAAGGATTCCATTCAATCTCTAGTTAGTTGTAGAGTTCTCTTATGAAATTTGAGATAAACTGAGGTTCTTGATTGTTTATAACT
>Ga0157366_1001162_pt1 | contig 10842 bp, 9 predicted proteins | sample AttbisABBM1_FD_113149 | JGI IMG/M metagenome (GOLD analysis project Ga0157366, IMG submission 113149) | Fungus gardens microbial communities from leaf cutter ant in Botucatu, State of São Paulo, Brazil - Atta bisphaerica ABBM1 | ecosystem: Host-associated > Fungi > Mycelium > Unclassified ...
CCCACGTCACAAATCCGCACAAGAACTTGCAGATGCAGAACTCCAGCGTGCTATTGAATTCTCACTGCAGGAAGCCAAGAATTCTACGCGCGGATACGCAGCTTCCTTTTCCACTCCTTCAAGTTGGCAGCCTTCGGAACCTCCCATCGTCGAACATCGGTCTTCCTATTTAGATAGAAAAGCTGCAGATGAAGAGGATGATCCGGATTTGAAAGCTGCGATTGAGGCCAGTTTACAGGAAGCGAACGCCCCAAGGCCAAGCGCCCCGTTGGAAACACCGATCAGGACCGAACATGTCTCTGACTCATATCAACAGTATTATGCACGACAGCAGCAGCAGCAGGAAAAATTGCCGGTGTTTAATCAAACACCGACACGACCAGTGTTATCGTCATATGATCTAGACCCGTTAGAGACCGACGCAATCCTAACGTTTAACCAAACCGTGGAACAGGTGGAAGCCAATGGTGGGAGGGATTTGTCGAGGTACCCTGCGGTCACAGAATTATATGAGAAAGCAAATAGCCTTAGACCTAAACTTGCGCTCAGTGTGGATGATGCTGGTAGAAAAGAACGTGAGTAATTGTTCATCAGGATTTTGCTACCTTGAACTTACTTTGATGCGTGTAGAAATGTTATCAGATATGCATGACAAGCTTTCGCAAGCTGTCAAATTATATGATTCCATCCTGACAGACCAAGTTCGTTACTGTTCCTCACATTCGCCACCGCAACAGTTCCAACAACAGCAACGCATACCTTCCTCTTCAAATAAATACAATCGATGGACACCGGTATCATTTACTTCACAAGTTACCTCTCAACAATATGTTCCTCCGTCTCAGCCACTCATGCAACGGCATAGTCCGCCTCGAAGTCCAGTCTCCGCACTGCAGCATGTGAGTTCATCTCCGATACAATCAACACTCCAGAGGTCACAGTCACTTGTATCTGCATCCCACTCCCCTCAACATCATGTCTATGCTCCGGTGCCTCCACCAGGAGCAACGATAGTTTCTACGCCTCAATCTCAGCCTCAAACGTCATCGCAATTCATAAGTCATCGGCCTCTAGTAAGCTATGTTTCAGCGCCACAACATCAGCGAGGTGTACATCTGGGGAGGAGTAGTACAGTTGCCCATCCAGGTTATCAGTCTACATTACAATCCTCATACCAGCAAGTACATCAGCAACCTCGGCAACAGGAATCTAAGCAACCTCCTCAAGTACAGTATCAGAAACGAGAATTATCAAGCACTCTTCCGCAATTTCCGCTTGTACCGACTGCCGCGCCGATGTGCGACTCAGCGATACACAGTAGAGTTCTGCAGAGTGAGGAGAGAAAGGAGGCTATGTTGATTGATCTATGACTTGTATGTGTCTTGACATGGGGTTTCTTGTAATGATATTATATTTCATTTCATGCTTGCACTAGTTCCGTGATTTCTTGTGTCTATACTTTTGTTCCCTGGAGTAGCATAGTTTTGAGATTAGTCTATTGAATTTCTTGTGCTGCAGTGGTTCTCTTGTTAGTTCTCTTGAGCAGAATTAAAATGTTGATTCCACTGTTAAAGGGATATCTGTTATGGTTTTCATTGTTGCTTTTATTTCCTGTCTGACTGGAATGTGAATGTGCTGGCACATTTATCTCTTCAAAATTGAACTTCCTGACATTTGTTGCAAGACCTGCAAATATTTGTTTTCTGCTCACAGATAAAGCATCTTACTAGTCCTAGATGTTTTCCATATCCATGCACAACTTGTGTGTGGATCAAGTTTCTGTGTTTTATCACCTAGTGACTTGTTATCTAAACTCTGGATTGTTATATTGTCTGGAGATTGTCTGGAGATTGTCTCTATAGTATTTTCTTAGCTATTTCCTGCTCTACTAATTCCTCAGCCACAGCTCTGACTACAGTACTTAATATTTAAGACCAAGATATTCTGTACTTTCCTCAGTCTGATAATTGAACTCTAGTGACCAGTTTCCTCTTTTGACTCCTTCTGAAATTATGATCACATGACAAGTAGTTAGTGTTAGCACAACACATAAGTTGAGGCTGGGGTTGTCTGCTATTTCAGTCACAATACCACAGATAAACACTATGCTTGATTCATACTCCAGATAATCTATTTCTAGATAAGTATTCTAACTGTTAAAGTTTTGGACTTTTTTATCTTCTTTGTTTTATTTTTCTATTTTCCTTATGAACTTGGATAAGAGGAGTGTGATAATACTTAAGAGTAGGTTAGTATAGACCAACACTAAGTAGTATACAAGGAAGACAACTTTTGAGTAAAAATTTCATTGAGTTAACTCAATACAAGGTTTTTCTTTTGTCTTAGTATTTTGGGGCTTAAGCTATAATACTAACTTAATCTGAGTAGACTTCTGCTGAAAATGAGAACTATGTTCAATATTGGATAATAAAAGACAAATGTTTTTTACAACTATTTGTTGTCTCAAAATAGCTTTCTTGATTTGTAATGAAGTTCAGTATAAAATTAGAAGAATTATATCAGGTCCTTCAAATATTTAAAATGTTAGATCAAGCTGAGATAAATTTATCCAAACTTATCTAATATATCTTGAACTCAGAGTATTATTGTAAGGAGACTTACTAATTTCAAACTTCAAATATTATCATTAGAGTTGAAGATGGTAGACTTTGTTTTATTTCTTCTTATTATTATTATTTATTTTCATATTTGAGACTTAGGGTTATAGTGTAATATTACATAGGTCTCAGTAGCCTAGTGGTTTCAATCATTAAAGATCTGGTGAGAGCACTTGAGTGAGTGTTTAAAAGGTTGAAGGTTCAATTTTCTCCAAGTGTAAATATCTTAACTTTGTAATCATGTGGTTGTAATATCATATAGTAACCACTGGGGTTCTTGGTTCCTATAATTGGTGTATATCATAGGAATAGTGAGCATTTACACTGCTGCCAGGATGTAAGGTCTAGTAATAAACTTCCTAGGAAGCAGAATCTCTAAGATCTTGTAAGGCTAAGTAGTCAGACTAGTTTTCATTGTGAGCACTGGGTTTGGTGATATCTGTAACTGGGACTGAAAGGATAGGTCAATATAAGATGGGGAATTGGGATAATAACAATCTGATTCTGGGGAGCTGATTGGTTAAAGGCTCAGCCTACCATTTGGCATAAACCTACCTAGTTGGATTAGATTCTAGGAGGCTAATTAGTCAAGGGCTTAGCCCACCATTTGGTATAAACCTGGCTGTTAAAGCTAGAATAGAAGCAGGATACTCTACACCTTTAGGTTGTATGACTTAGAGGTAGTTAGTCACACTGTGGAAACAACTCCTAGTCCAGACCTGTTCTGAAGCACTCACTAGATTGGTAGGTGGCAAGACAGTGACTCTGGACAGGTTGGGGATCTGTACCTATAGATATAAGTGAACCACCTGCTAGGGGATGGAAAGATATAGTAGAGAGTAGTGCCTCTGCCAGGACTGGGCTGTAGCAGAATGGGGTAGTCCTCTTTTTCTGGCTCAAGAGATCTATATCCACTGTTGGTCTGCTGATATAATAATGACCAGTTCAGGCTCAAGTTAAAGCCAGAGTGTTGGAATCACCAGAATGTGGGAAAACCCACTTAGAGTACTGTATGAGTATAACTCCATGCTGACCTACTTAGCAGGCTTAGTCAGATTTAGTCCTAGATGTACCATAATGAGAAGGTTGTTGGTTAAAGGCTCAGCCTACTATCGGCTATTAAACAGACTAGACTGTAGACCAAATAGGGAGGCTGCTGAATATAACAGTACAAAGGAATTAGTAGGTGGGAGATAGCTCCCTACTAAACACTTCCTGTGGTTTCAATAGGGTTCCCCATAAGGGGGGCCCTAAACTTTGTCTTCTCAAAGCAGTTCTAACAGCAATAATATATCTGAATGGCTGGATACTGTATCAAAAGTTCTTGACTATAGGAAATCCTAGCTGATTCACCCAGCAATATGGAGTGGATCATACTTGGCCATGTCTATTTTTGGTACTGAAGAATCCAGATTAGAAAACATCCACAACATTGCTTTATTAATAAGCAGAATTGAAATGTTTATGCAGTATAACCCTATAAAAGAAAAGAAAGCCTCTGAGAGGTTCGATGTTATAGCTGAGCAAATCAGACTTCTTATCCAAATGTCCATTTTATCTAAATGGGCCAAAATTGTCTGTAAACACAAATCAGGTAAATATACTATAACTATCAAAAATTTCTTAAGAATATCTTTGGTCTCCAAGAGACTAGTGAAACCAATATGTTGTCATCAGTTCCCAAGAACACAACTGTAACTCCTAAGCCACCATCATCAGTGGTCACACCTTCTAATACTACATCTTCTCCTAGTGTACCTCCTCTGCCTTCATCTTTAGTCAACAAACCCAAAAATGTTGTTAATAAGAAGACTTCAGTACAAGCTAATATCAAGAAGTTGTATATGCAGGCCTCAAAGGCTAACATTTCTCCAAGAGTCAAAGACATTCTTTGCATCAAAGATGCTTTCCCTAAATTATCTACAAATGATGTAGGAAGAATCATTGAAGTCACGAACAGCAATAAGGGGAAAAAGAAGCCCAGAATTAACATGACTACCAAGAGGCCATCAAGGAAACAAATTATTATTCCCATGGCTAAATTGAACACTGAGTTAATCATTAATTCAGCCAGTTTCTAACATTGCTAACATTAATAAATGTCTAAAAAATGCTAAATCAGACATCATTGCAGACTTTATCCGTCTTACAAATAATGGAGTTATCATCACCACAAACAAGCCAGCTAACATATCTAACTTATCAATCATTGAAAAATATATGAAAAACATTAACAATATAAATTTAGATAACATTGACTGTCCTCATCTTTGTCAGGCGCAGTTCATACTGGGGTAGAAGTCCATAGAATAGACTTGGAGATGAGCAGACTTGTGGAATGACCTTGGCTTCAGCTTATGTGCTGTGCTGTCTGTCTACCACATGGTCACAACTTTGGATGTTGGGAAGAAGTCTGAGATGGGAGTGAGTGCTAAATGGTGTGTTGCTGTTGAACATCAGAGATTGAGTTCAATAAGAGTTTATCTTCATCAATTATCAGACTAGCAAATTACAGTGTAACTACTAGTCTTATATACAAATGGAAAGTATAGGAGATGCTCAGGGTTTCAGTGTTGAGACACTGACAGGAGTAACTCCATCATGGAAGACTGAGTTGAATAGAAGTATCTCTGCTGTGGAAGACGGAATACCCAGATGGTTACAGTACCGCCATGAGATGTGTTACAAGAAAAGTGGCTGCTGTAGAAGGCAGGCTTGTATGTTTTGGAGGTGACTCCACTGTAGAGATGTAGTTTCCAGACAAGTGAACTTGCATATGACAGTATTCCCTCCTTAGGACTTCGAAGGCTCAGTCCTATTGGGTTTATCCAAGAATTCCATGATGGTACTTAGGCCAACAATACATAAACAGAAAAGGAAGTTTTTTCGCTCTTGTTTCTGTATCATTATGTCTTCCCCCACCCCCTCTAACATTTCACAAAACAATGCCGAGATTCTGGAAAAACAACAGCAAGAGATGCAACAGAGGCACAAGGAGGAGCAGCAGCTCCTAGCACAACTGGAAGAAGCAGTGAAGTTACATCAGGCTGAGCACATGGCTCAGAAGGCTAGGAGGGAAGCAGAGGAGAAGGCCTGGGAGGAAGCTGAGAGATAGAGAGTAGCAGAGGAGAAGAAGAAGAAGAGAAGGACAATGGAGTACCTCCAGCAACTCTAGGACGAGGTGTTAGAAGAAGAGGCTACCCTATTGGAGGGGGCTGAAAGATCCCAGGTCACGGGGTCCAAGTGCAAGGAGGTCACCACTGGAGATGAGGAGGGACAACGGCCCTCCAAAAAGTCTAGAGGAAAGCAACAGGGAAAGTACTATGGGGTGCCATAGTGAAGATGAGGGGTGCTAACCCCTGTGAGAGGTGCGTGAGCACTGGGCAGGATTGCCTGGTGCACCCCTCAAGGTGAGTAATTAATACTTATTATTATTATTTTTTAATAATTTTTTCTTTCATAGCCGTTCTCTTGCCTACACTAGGTGTATTGCACTCAAGCAGCGGTGTGTATCCTACACCAACACCAACACCCCGGCCATGATCCCCACTTATGGTGGGGTTCTAAGTGCTATTGAAAAGGCACTCCAGGAACTTGTGGAGGAGTACCAAGGAGTTGGGAGGTCTCTCTGGGACTTAGTAGAGGGCCAAGAGAGGAACACAGTCCAGTTGGAAAGGATTGGGGCTGCGATGGAGCAGAGATGTAGTTTGGAAGGAGGAGAGCAGAGATGACGTGGGGGAGTCCAGGGATGGCCCTGGAGAAAGTCAGGAGGAAGGGACTCCATCGTCCGCCTCCTATTAGATTAGTGGTTTCTTGTTTTTTTTTTCTTTAATAGAATTTTTATTTTTTGTGAATTAAATGTGTGAGTAAGAAAAGCAAGAATTAAAATGAAAAGAAGTTTGAAGTTTTGAAAGAAACCCCGAAAAGTGTACAGAAGCTGAGGGTTAATGAAAATAAATGAACAGAATATACTAAGAAAATAATGAAGGAAAAAATCCCTGTTGGAAATGCACTGAGGCAGAGAACAAATGCAACAGCATGATTAGGACAATGGGAGAGGACCAGGCTTGGCAGGATATGTGATGTGGAAATCGGATACCAAGTCGGTGGTATGAGTGAGTTCGGATGCAGGGATCCATTCAGATTCATCTCTAGTATCTTCATACCCTAACCAGATCACCTTGTACAGGAGTTTACATGCCTGTCAGTGATTGATTTTAGAATCCACTATCTGAGAAATTTCATATTCAGGTTCCCCGTCAATTATGACTGGAGTGGGGGCCGGCTGTATTCTCTTGGAGAAAGTGTTGGATGTAGTGGGTTCGAGCATGGACACATGGAAGACTAGATGAACAGAGCGCATGGACTCTGGAAGACAGAGAGTGAACGATAGAGTACTAGGCTGGGCAATGATTTCATAGAGTCTGAGATATTTTTCAGAGAGTTTCTTTGAAGGATGAGTAGTTCGGAAGAACTTGGCCTTGACAAAGACTTTGTTACCTACTTTGAAATCAGGGGTGGAGGAATGTTGTGCATCAGTGGATTTCTGATAACGCTGTTAGGCCACAGAGATTTCAGCTTTGAGAGTACTCTGTAATTCATCAAGATCTACAGCAAAGTTGTGGGCTCAAGAGGAAGCAATATCATATTCAGGGTGAACAGTGATATTTAGATGATATCCCTTATTAGCAAGGAATGGAGAAACACTGGTAGTAGCACTCAGAGCATTATTGTAGGCAAACTCCATTCCACAAGAGGTAGGAGTTCAGACTAGTTGTCTTGCTGGTAGTTACAATATACACAGAGGTATTGCTCGAGAGTCTGATTTATGCATTTGGTTTGTCCATCACCTTCAGGGTGGTAATCTGAAGTGAAGTGAAGCTGCATGTTGAGAGCAGTGCCTAAAAATTGAAAGAAGTTTGACACAAACTCCAAGCCTCTGTCAGAGGTGACATGGGAAGGAACACCGTGTTTGGAAAATACATGAAGGACAAATAGATGTGCTAAGTCTGTGGACATGATGGTGTCATGGGCAGGGATAAAGATTGCCTACTTGGTGAGCCAGTCGGCTATGACTAAGATGGTATCAAACCCGGAGGATGATAGAAGTTTCTTGATAAAGTCCATAGAAATGGAATTTCATGGTCGTTCAGGGATGGGGAGTTGTTTGAGAGATCCATAAGGCTTATGACATTGTGGCTTGGATCGCATACAAGTGATACAGGACTTGCAGAATTGTTGTACATCAGCATGGAGGCTGAGCCAGGAGTATTTGCATGTTGTGGCAACCACTTATCACAGTGACAAATGATCACACAAGCAAGTAAATCTCAAAAGCGGATATAATGTGGGTAGTTCACAAGAGAACTCGACAAGGAGTCTCTGCTCAATTAGAGTCCTATATATACTAAATACATCTGGTCCATGCTACAACCTCATGTCCATCTCATTTCCTACTCAAGGTCACCATGTTGTATACATGTGCCCTGATGTTATCTTCTAGATCTTTCCACTATGTTCTAGGCTTATGACGTCACATCATGTGACATGTCATGTGACTGCGATGTCACATGCCTCTTCATCGTCACTAAAAAGAAAAAGAAAAAGAAAAAGAAATTCAAAAGAAAAGAAATATAAAATCAAGAAGAATAGATAAAAGAAAAAGAAAAATGTTAGTGTCAAAGTGTTCCATAACACTGCAGCAGACTAATTCCAGTGTTTTGTTTTGACCAAAATATCTAGCAAGGATGTGATCATGATTGTACTGGAGAACGCATGTGCAGAGGTTACCAGCAGATGGTACATAAATTCTATTGTTGAGGAGGAGTAGACTGTTTGGGTCCGTAGACCACTGGCCATCTGCAGAGATATGTTTTGTAGCAATTGGATCACTAGGGAGAGCCGAGAGGATGTCTTGATGTAAGGTGTCCATATCCACGACTGTAGCTGTGCAGAGAGAAGGGAAAAGAAAAACAGTAGCTTGTACAGAGGCTGCAAGTTGTTCTTGAGTGAAGATGGGCTTGAAGTTGTGAGGGTTGACTGTGGCATAGCCAGTATTCCTCCCTTTAGGATAGACATCCCATCGTCTAGTGAGAGCATCCAGTTTTGTGCCGAGATGACCAGGGTGGAACCTGATGACAAGGTTGAACTGGGAGAGGTACTCCAACTACTGTGCTTGTTTCTGGGTCAATACCTTAGTAGTAGAAAAATACTCAAGATTCTTATGATCTGTAACAATGCTGATGGGATAGGCTAGACCTTCCAAATAGTGCTACCAAATCTTGAAAGCTTTGAAGATGGCAAGCAATTCCTTGTCATGTATATTGTAGTTCAACTCCACCACAGTAAAAGTGTGAGAGTGAAAGGCAACTGGGTGAACTTCATTATCTTCATTAACAATGGAGAGGATTGCAGCAAGAGCATAGTCCAAGACATCAGTTTCCATGATGAGTTAAGCATTGTGAATCCAATGAGTAAGGATAGGAGCGGAGGTAAATGCTTTCTTGAGAGAGTTGAAAGCATCTTGACAGAAGGAGTAGAACTTCCAAGGAATGTCCTTCCAAGTGAGGCATATCAATGAAATGACAATGTCTGAGTAGTTGAAGATGAACCAGCAGTAAAAGTTTGCAAAACCTAAAAAGGATTGAATGTCCTTGACTTTTTTGGGTTCTGGCCAGTCTTGAATAATTTTTATATTGTCATTGGACATGGTGAGGCCAGAAGGAGAAAAGGATATATTACAGATACTCTACCAATTCAGAGTGGAATTTGCATTTCTCTGCTTTGGCATAAAGGTCAGTTTTGCAGAGATACTTGAGTACTTCTTTTATATGTTGGTGATGTTTGGACATGTTAGTCGAGTAGATGAGTATGTCATCCAGATAGATTATGACACAGACATCTAAAAGGCCAGAGAAAATGTTGTTTATGAATTGCTGGAAGGCTGTGGGAGTATTGGTAAGACTGAGCATTACAGACCATTCAAATGATCCATAGCATGTCCTAAAAGCAGTCTTCCATTCATCACCATTGGCAATGTGAACCAAATGGTAAGCATGGCGAAGATCTATCTTTGAGTAGACCTGAGCTTTGCAAGGTGAGTCCAGTAGATCAGAGATGAGTGGGAGTAGATAACAATCCTTTTTAGAGATATGGTTAAGACTGCAGAAGTTGACACAAAGGTGTAGTGAACCATCTTTCTTCTTAACAAATAAAACTGGTACACCATGTGGAGATGAGGTTGGTTGAATGAAACCCGTGTTGAGATTTTCCTCAATGAATTCCTTCAGAGCCTCTTGTTCAGATGCTGACAGAGAGTATATAGAGCCAACTGGAGGTTGAGCATCCTCTTCCAGATTGATTTTGAGGTTATAAGGATGATGAGGAGGGAGAGTTTCAGCTTTAGTTTTGCTGAAAACATCAGCAAATTCATGATACTCGGAAGGGACATTGGAGAGATCAGGAGTTTCTGCAAGTTTTGTGGAGTTGGCCTAAATTTCTGAAGAACAAAGACAGAGTTCAAAATTGTGGGAGCCCGGAAGTTTTAATGCATGCAAGAATGCTGCAGCACCAATGATAGTGATGTTAGGTCATCCAGAGTTAGACATGGAGGTCTCAGATGTAGGTATGGAAACTGCAGAGTCTGATGATTACAGAAGGATGTCCAAAAAGGACAGAGATGCCAATGGTGTGTTGGCCATGACATGTGAAGGAGCAAGATTTTCCTGCAAAGATGGATGGAAGTTTATCGACCCATTTGCCCAATCAATCAGTGGATTGTGTCAGGTGAGCCAGTTGTATTCAAGAACTAAAGAGCAGAAAGAATCAAGCAGAGTGACATAGAAGTCCAGATTTATACAATCACTAGTGGAAAATATTATGGGCAAGTTGGCAATTTCAGAGATGGTGCTGTTTAATGAACCATCAAACAAGCAGAGAGCAACTGGAGGAGTTGCAGATGTCTTCAGGTGGTGAGTATCCACACAATTAGAGTCTACAAAGCAATGAGTAGACCCGGAGTTAACGAGAGCTTGGAATGGGATTTTATTAAGGTGATCCTGACCAAGGATCAAGGGAGAAGTAAGGGAAACAAAGAGTGAATGAGGATTGGAAAGAGCAGATGCGTTGAGTTGAATCAGACTTATTGTTATACAGAGAAGTTCAATGCAGCCCTCAGTCTGTGTGGAGTCCTGGGGGTCGCTCTCTATTTTTCCAAGGGTTTCTC
>Ga0157366_1001163_pt1 | contig 10826 bp, 13 predicted proteins | sample AttbisABBM1_FD_113149 | JGI IMG/M metagenome (GOLD analysis project Ga0157366, IMG submission 113149) | Fungus gardens microbial communities from leaf cutter ant in Botucatu, State of São Paulo, Brazil - Atta bisphaerica ABBM1 | ecosystem: Host-associated > Fungi > Mycelium > Unclassified ...
ATCTGCTAAATGTGCTCTGTCCAGTCCTATAGTTGTGAGCGTTGATGCGAAACCTCTACAGGCCAGTGTTTAGAAAGACGAAGTTTATTAGTGACCAGACTAAGGAATACAACACGTAATCGTGACACTAACTGTAACAAGCGTGGACTTAAGAGATAGTTAGATTAGATCACCTTTCTCCACTATTCTACTGGGGCACAAGTTACTACAGAGAACTGACTTGAGAGCCCCAGTATGGAATAAAGCCATAACCCAGATCATGATGAGATAGAAATGCAGTGATTCGAGATGAATAATACATTTGAGAGTCACTAGGACCGGGGGAAAAGGAACTGGCCCTAGTACAGTCTAGCTACGAAATAAATACTGACTGTTTGAGTATGTACCTATTTACATAATAATGAAGATAAGTCGGATGTAACTATAGAGACCATAAAAATAACAGAGGTGTGGAATGACAGAATATGAAATGAAGAATAAACAAGGAGTGATGACGAGATGGGAATGAAGAAGTGAGTGAGCACAGCTCGTACTTCAATAGACCAGCCAGCATGATCATATCCAGATATGACAAAATCTTTCTCATGCCCATCTTTCTCATGCCCTTGTGGCACTCTGCATATTGTCTCAAGACACTCAATTCAAGCCAAGCTGGAGAAGCTCGCTGAAAAACAAATTGCATAATGAAATCAGCAAGTTTAGTTCTAGTTTACTATCAATCCAGAATGCTGGAAGTTGGCACTGGGTCGTGAATGGGCTTTTGACATGGTTGGGCGGGCGGACTCAAGTTGGACTCGTTATCCAGACGTCAGGCGCTCAATTGGAGGTTTCTTGTTCGAAATAAGTGGGAGTATCGAGAAATGGCGGTTTCGATTATCATTGATATTATTTATTCCTAATTGTCTCTGTCTGATCGAGGACTTTTTGGTCGTGCTGAATTCAAATGATTGCCGAAAGGCCCAGATAAACATATATACATGTCCGGCATGTATAAATTTCCTGTTCACTGTCGTGAACGCACTGTCTGGCCACTGCACCTGAATATAAAGTGATTCTATTATTATCATATTTTATTAGTTCTGCCTTGTGGAGGGTTTCAGCAAGTTGAAACCGCTGCAGTGGTATATCACGGTGAAATAAATGAACTTCCACAGAATGCCAGTCCCCGGGACTGCTATACCAGACTCGTGAATGAAGTGATTATTGTAAGTAGAAGGTCTTTACACAGGAAGTCATGAACCCCCAACGGTACATCCTTGTGCCACTCAAATCTTCGATGGCAGACAATCGATGTTCTTTGAGCACTAAAGGCCTTCACAAAGTGACTTGCCTCTATGAATTTGAGCTCGGCACAGCTCGACCTCAGTTGGCATCGCTAAAATTGAGGCCAACAAGATACCCAAGGAATCTGCAAACCCAATCGACCCAATCTTGAATTCCTTCTCTTGTTTCACCCGCTCAAGGTCCTGATTTAGATCCGAATCTGAGTTCTCCTGATTAAGTTGATAAAACACGTTTACGCTGAAGCACAAATGCCAGCCAGTCAAATTAACACCAGTTCATCAAAAGAGAGAAAGAGAAACTGACTAGGCAAGACCACCACATATACCCTCAATGCTAATGAGCGTGAACACAAAGGATATACTGATCGCCTCCGAATCACTCGGGAAAAAACCGTAGGCAGACTCTATAAAGAGCAAGGAAAAAATGATGGTTTGCATGATGGCAGGTAAAGGAAGGAGGCGTGCGGGGAGCACGGGTAGGCCGAAGGAAATGGAGGACCGAGAGAGAAAGACTGTTGCTTGGTAGACCAACTAGGTTCAATGAATTGACGAGCTCGAACTTGACAAGAGGACAGCAACGTACCTGCCAGAACGGGTAATAATCCTTGATGGAATGTATAATCTTGCCCAGAAGCCAGTGTTTATCTGGCGAGGGCACAGGATAAAGTAGAGTGGGGGCAATGCCCTATAATGCGAATACAACAGGGTTTGGAATTGGGCCTCAGATCTAAACTGTAATGAACAAACCTGGTTGATAGTGTATTCGAACTGTCATGGCAGGCCCCGGTCAGAGCAAGTCGAAGCTGCAAGTAGTTGAAACACATACCAAATATACCAAAACTGGCAGTCATATCAGAATAGTCAGAGGAGTCGAGGAGAAAACCATACTCACAAAGGGGAAGCATATATTTCGTCAGTAAGGGCTTGACAAGACGCCATTTGTCATCTAAGCTAAGTGCAACTTTTCTCTTTGGCAATGAGGTCAGTGCGTCTTCCTCCTCTCTGACTTCCTCCTCGTTAGTTGCGAGAGATGTATATAATAAACCAGAAACAGCTTCCGACGAGCTTGTTGGAACTTCGTAGCTCGCAGGATGGTGAGAAAAGAGGAACGCCTTGTTCGATGGTAGGAAGAAGAAATAAGTTAGGGGGATGGCGAGTGGCATGACCTCGGAGAAACAAATTAGGATAACCCAGCTCTGCACGTAAAGAAAAGACACACTGAAGAGAGGCCGATACCGAGTTGAATGCCAAGCTTGCGGAGTTCCCACCAGAGAAAAGCGCCAATAAGACCCGCAGCACCTGTCCCAGAAGCGAAATACCTAGACAATACCTTGAGAGGGGATAGGAAGAAGCCATTGACAGACTACGAACCCGACACCGTGACCACCGACAGAAGGAGGAACATAAGTCGTCGACAACTGTAGGAAGGTCAATTCTCCCAAGCCTGAATAACAAACAAGCTCCATCATTGATGTCAGAAACAAGGAGTTTACACACCAGATGAAAACGAAGCCAGACCGATTCCGAACAACCTCATAGGCAATGGCTCTAACAATGCAACAACCTGAAGGGGAGTCAATCACGATGAAGGAGAGGGAGGTGCCATATACTCACAATCATTCCAATCATGCTCAAGATACAGCAGCATATCAGTCGTTTAGCGTAGCGTATCTGGCCCTTTAGTATGTAGGGCCATCCAACCTTTGCAACAAATGAAGGAACAATATTAAAGAAGGCTATAATTCCTTTGGGTGTTGAAGGAGGCACAAGGTCCAGCGCAGCAGAGAGAATAATGACATAAAGCACTGGAGTGGCTTTTAGACCATCATCTCATGATGGGGATGGGGATGGGGGATGTACAAACCATTATTGAAAAGGCCGAATAGGAAGAACGAAATTGCCAGGTTACGCAGAAGCCGATGTCCTTGGGCTTCAAAAGAAGATTTAAGTAAGTTGAATGATAATACAACAATTCTGACACACATTTTTGTCTTGAAATATCCGTAGTATCGCTGGTCTCCTCATTCAGTAATCGGTTATTCTCCACATGAGGTTCGTGACTACCAGCCGAGGTGGTTAAAATGTGGTGCATTGGGAAAAAGCTGCAGCAAGCAGAGCACAAGTTGTTCCTCAGGGAATTTCTCAGCCAATGATCATAGTACTACGTTGAAGGAGACTGTAGATGGAAGTGGAAGTACGTCAATGGACATTGCATCCACGTGATTATCTTAATTCACGTGACCAGAAGCTAAGTTTAAACAGTATTGGGTTGCTGGTCAGTTTCCCATACATGAGATGGTCCCCAGCTTCGAGGGGCAACCAAATGTTACAATCTACCATTTCTCAGCCAATGAGTCTTCCAAAGCGTCTCGATCATTGCTACTCCAAGAAGGCCGAAATCTAGTCTCCCAAGCAGCTGGAGGAGAGTTATGGCACTCTCACAGAGTCTTGAAGCCCTCAAGAATCGATATACACTGCTGTAGGCCTTTGATATATACAACTTACTCTCGATAGAACTCACGTCTCAAACCAGCCCAGTTTTTGTATTCTCTAGTACCACCTCTCATTGCAGGAACAAGGTCGACCAAACTAAAGGAGTGGGGATCGCCTGCAAATGAGAACGAACTTTTCTGTCTAAAAAACCTTGTCGAATTTATAAGCACCGACTTTACTCAAGCTCCCAAACGCAAGCTGACAGACAGCGAAGATACCTATTCCAAGAAGAGGAAACTCGTTGTCAAGCCTCTGAACTTTCTCATACCCCAAGTGACTGCCTTTACTCTGGTTAAAGTCTTTTCTGATGATTACCAGCCCCATATCCTGACCTCGCCGTTTATCCGACCTAGAAGTCACCAGGTTTACATCGCACCTTACCGAAAATCCAAGCCCACGATGATTGCCCCATACAAATTACCACTTGACAGCTTCGATGAATACAGTCGTTGTGCATGGATAATTCCAGTTCGTGGCCAACTTCCATGGTTTGAGTCGTCGTCAGCAGTGTTACTCGACTCTCCACGGGACCCTCCTGCTCCTCCTAATACCCAATTAAATGAATTCACGTGGACAACCTCTGCGGTCAGTAAATTTTGGAAGTTTCTCGTTGGCATTCGCGAGGCTGGAAATCTTGGTTCCCTTGGAATATCTTTTCACGCAGTCCTATCCCCAGATAGATCAAGCCGAGCGGTGAAGAATGTCACCACAGACACAGTTGATGCAGGTCTCCATAAGGTCTCCTTGGTTTCCATTTCTTCCGTGGACCATTTTAAAATATACCATGATTGGCCTCGGTCCTCTCAGCTTCGTAATATTTTCCATGCCTGGTCCTTTGAGTCAGAGGAATATAGAACCCGTCTATTCGTTGGTGCCAAGCTTGTATTACTTGACAACAAATCCAGAGGTGTAATGATACTGTGAATCTTATCACGTATCGTGAGCAACTTAAAGAATCGTTCTGCGTACTATTCAAATCCAGGCAAGTCATCCCTTGATTTACATCGGTGATTAATTTTCTTGCATATGGATCTCTAGTCCATTGCGGAGGCGGAGTCCCGATGAATAGTACTAGTCTTCCCCATATATGATTCTGTAGGGTCACGCGCAACGTCTAACTCTCCGGTTTCCCCGCATTCTTCCCACACTTCTGGGGACTTTGAGTGTCTCAGCGATGACCTTTTCTTAGACCCGTTCCCTTCACGAGCTCAGTCATTTTCAAGATGACAACTCCGTCTACCAGTTCAGCAGAGGTTTTGAATCTCACGGATGAAGATCAAGTGAAACGGCGGGAACAGGAGGCACAGTTTGGGACACTGCACCAGAACGCAATTGGACATAAAGCACAAAGAAGGCATTTCTTTTCGCCTCTTGACCCTGAATCAGCAGAAGCCGTGCACAAAGATGCAGAAGTTGTGCAGTATACACCTGAAGAAGAGGTTCGTCGATGCATTCGATGGGCCTGACGTCTTGAGACTTAGAGTGTGGCACGTAGAAGAAAGTTCGGCGAAAGATAGATAACGCTGTACTCCCTTTAATTATCGTCAGGTGAGACATCTTCAAAAGACTGTGCCTACGTTACTGACGAGGCCATTTGAGCTATTGTTGTGAGTGATCATGATAGGAATCATCTCCTGTAGACGCTCAGTCAATTTTCTCGAGGACCTATAGTCAATCAGTTCGGTAAGATATCGAGATCCGTCATATCTGGTCTCTTTCCTATTGGTTATGTCCTGGCTAGATCGCACGAACATGTCAGTAGGGAGATGTTTATAAATAGCAGTGGACTAATTTCGCTACGTACAGTGGCAATGCTCACGTTATTCAGGCCTTCAACGATAACTATGTGGGTCTTTCTCTGTCTAGATACTCTGACAGTACGTTCAATATCTCTTAGGGCATCACAAGTAATCAGAAATGGACATTGGCTCTCAGCATTTTCTATGTAGGGTATTGTGAGTTTCGTGTCGGTTTTTGTGGATGGCGCCATCTGACAGCTCTTAGGCCTGCTTGAAATACCGGCAAATAGTAAGGCTCTCGGTCTTAGTTTTGCTCTGTAGTACACGCTAAGGCAGATTATAATCCAGTACTACAACGGCAGATCGGGGCAAATAGATTGTGAGCCTAAATCTCTGAAAGGGAGGTCATCTTACTCGTACTTTAATAGCTTTTTCTTGTCTCTCACATTCTGGGGTATATGCTCACTTTCTTTCACGTATGCCAAAGGATTTGCAGGCCTTCTGGTTTTGCGGTGTGTGTGACTCATTGCTGAGGAGAAAGTAATTGACCTATAGAAATTGATGCAGGGTACTCATGGGGATAGGGGAAGCTGGATACTACGCAGGTGTCATATACTACCTGTCGTTCTGGTATAAACGGTACGTCGCTCTATCTTTGATAAGATCTGCTGTTCAACGATTACAGGAGTGAATTGGCATTTAGAATCAGGTTGGGTCACATTCTTGTTGGTGCAATCCGTGACTCAATTGTTTTAGCCTTGTGATGACTGGTGTTGTACCTGGAGCCATTGGTGTGAGTGACAATGCAACCATATCATGATTGTGCTTGATTGTGGTCTACAGGGACTGATTGCTTTTGGCCTAGTGCGTGCACACACATCGCTTTTGAAAGGGTAGGCATTTTGTGCTGCAGCTTTATGGTAGTCTCTGTACTCAAAGCCTTATAGATGGCAATTTCTCTTTCTCGTATGCTTTTCGTTTTTGTTTGCATCCAGACGCTAATTGTACAGTTTAGATAGAGGCCATTCCGACCATCGTCATGGCCACAGTTATCTTGTTTTTCCTCCCACCCTTTCCATTTTCTGCACTATTTTTGTCGCCTCGTGAGCGTGCCATAGCTCAAGCTAGATTAGATCGTGACCATAAACCTCAATCGCACGGAGGGATGACTGGATGGCAAGGTTTCAGAGCTATCATAGCGGATCCGAATGCTTGGCTTTTCATGACTGTTTACGCCAGTTGTGAGTGTCTGCTGATCTTGCCGTGAATGGACTCGAGCCTAATTTTACGTTTACCAGTCAACGTCGGAGTTGCGACAGTATCATACTTCCTTCCTACAGTGCGTGGTCCCTTGTATTGGCAACGCTCTTGATTCTTACACCTGATTGTTCAGCTCATTAAGGACCTTGGATTCTCTTCCATCAATGCGCAAGGGCTCACTGTTGCTCCATACGTCGTTGGCTGGTTCATGGTCATATTCCAATCTTGGCATAGCGACTACACTAAGGACAGAGGATATCATATCATGTTCTCCGCCTCACTATCAGCCATTGGGTACATTATTCTCGCTGCCGTAGCACACAAAAGCATAGGTGCTGCCTATTTCGCATTGTTTCTCGTTGTTGGGGGAAACTATAGCCTGTTTCCACTCGTAATGCAAGTTACCCTGGGAATCCCAGCTCTTTCAGAACGACTGGCTGACTAGACCTATTCTCAGGAGTTGGGCTGCCAACACGTTCTCACCTACATCAAAGAGAGGTGTTGGAACGGCTTTCGTGGTGTCGATATCGAACTGTGTTTCTATGTGAGTTCGTGTTTACGCGAATTACAATGTTGAATCATGATCGATTCATGTTCCACAAATACAGCGCCTCCCCTCAAGTATACTTTGACCCAGAAGACTCATTCCGTAAAGGACACGCTATTTCTGCGGGGTAAGAAGAGCCTCAGGATATTTCTGAACTCTCATTGACATTCTTGATCCTAAAGGTGCTTGTGCTTGTGCATTTTGACTGCTTTTGTAACCCGTACGAGGCTGAGCATGATGAATAGGAGAAATGAGAGAATCTTGCAAGAGAGGGGTTCCAGGGAGGAGGGAAAGAGTGGAGCAGAGCCTGAGCGGGAAGATGGAGAGATTTGGGATAATGATCCTCGATATGTTTTCTTGGTATAAACTGTCCTCGGATGCATTCTGCATTTTGGGCAAATCGTGGGAACTGAATCATTAGGCATCTGCTGACTAATAAAGCATATGCTTTCCTAACATGTCTACTAGCCTTGAGCAGCTTGTGTTATTCAAAGCCCAGAATCCAAGGGCATCTCAGGAATTCCTTGAGAGAGCATCACCACTATTGAAGAACATTGATCTCACAAAGGCAAGCGATGAAAGTGTGTATTCTAGTTGCCTGCTTACAAGCTGGCTTTTTTGACTGTGAGGTATAGTCTGGCCGGTGATTGAACAGCTGGCGATGGCTGCATTAGACATCGGCAGATTTGACATTGCAAAAGTACGGTTAAGTCATTCGGAACGGGTAGTTCATGTCTTTTTCTGATAATCTGGGTAGACAGCTTGGAAAGCCCTCGCGGATCGGATAGGCCAGGAGTCACCTCGAGTTATCCTGCTTCGAGGTCTTTTAATGGAAGCCACCGGACCGCTAGACGTTTCTCTCCGTTTCTATGAATCTGAAGCCCAGAAGCATGCACATAACCCGGTGATTGACTGTGATCTGGATCAATGACGGTTCAAAAGGTCTTGACCTTGCGTGTAGATACTTTGGAAACGCCAAGTCGCCGTTCTTCGTCGGATGGGAAAGACTGAAGACGCCGTGAATGAGCTCAGATCACTCCTAGATACCTTCTATAACGACCTTGAAGGCTGGCTTGAGTTGGCGGATATCTATTCCTCATGTTGCCAGTATGTTGTTCTACTTCCTTCCTTCGTTTTTGCTCTAGTTGAGATTGATATTTGTCATCCTCTTGTTATTATTCTCTTGCCGGTTCAAAAGTTATCTCTTAGCCCTTCAAGCTCTTTCACAAGCTCTGCTTCTAGCTCCTCAGAATCCATTCACTTTCCTCCAATTTGCCGAAACTGCTTTCACCGCTGGGGATATCCCTCTCGCGCTCAAGAATTTCCTCATAGTGATTGACATGAACGATAGTGACGTATCTGTGCCTCAGGACCAGTCGCCCACCGGAATTAGTGTAAGAGCTTGGTGGGGAGTGAAGCTCGTACGTCGACTGCTCTCTCTGTGACTTGTATATTAAGCTTCTTCTTTCCTTCCAGTGTGCCCGTAGACTGCTGCGCCCTCCTGCAGGTGGAATTGCTGAATCCATCTCCAAGACAGCAATACCCAGAAACTTGAAAATGATCGACCAGCTGGCAACGGAACGCGTTCTGACGTCCTATAGTGGTGAACGAGGTATCCACAATAGGGACGTTGTGTCCCGATGGATGTCCGATGTGTAAGGAAGGGCCTGAATGGGTCCAATACACGTTTTGCCATTCGTCATTGACACGTCAGACTTGGACGTACAGTACACGCACAAAACCAGCCCAAAATCATTACGTTTTCAGGGGGTACTGTAGATAGAAATGATGAGTTGGCCTGAAAATACATTGAACTCACGTGATAATTCAATGACCACGGCATGGTTTTAAATCGACCTCTACCTTCAACAGCTCCCACCATGGCTAGCACCTTGCGCAAATTTTCCGTGGCTTTCAACAAAGTCAGCAGGAATTTCAAGGCTAGCCAGGCGGATCCCACAGCGATGCTTGCGGATTTTGTGTCTTCGACCAAGAAGAACTACCTCGAGGCCATACAGGAAGTGCCTAGCAGGGGAGGAGAGTGGACTGTTGTCATGGGCAATGAGTCATGCGGTAATAATATTAATATTTCTTGTTACGTCATCAAGCCATTTACTATTTTTTGTTCTTGTAGACTTGGACAGTATAGCCAGTTCTATAGCCTATGCTTGGGTAGAGTCGGAGGTCCATAAGCGACCAACAGTACCCCTCATTCCTATGGAACGAGAAGACCTCAATCTGCGCGCAGAGAATATTTACGCTCTCAAACTGGCAGGAATTTCAAAGCCTCGAGATCAACTCCTTTTCCTCACGGATATCCCTCAACTGAAGGATTCCGATACCTCTTTCCCGTCACAAAGATTTGTACTTGTCGATCACAACAAAATTAAGGACCGATATCTCCATAATAACGCTGATGGTCGTATCGTCGCCGTGATTGACCACCGAGAAGATGAGGGGTTGTACAAGGAAACGGCTGATCCTCGTATCATCCTTCCCTGTGGAAGTTGTTGCTCGCACATCTCCACTAGCGTTCTTCCATCTCGCGACAATCCCCTGGGTATCCATATACCTCGTGAACTCGCGACGCTCCTTCTCTGTAGTATTATGATTGATACGGATGGCCTGCGTCCAGGAGGCAAAGCCCTCCAAATCGACCGAGATGCCGCAACGATTCTGACCCCTCTTTCAACCTATTCTGAGATGGTGACACCCTCCCTTGTTGATGGTGGAACGGGATCAAACGAAACTCCTCTGCGTGATGAAAAGTTTATCAAAGATTTGACGTCTACACTGTATCGCAAGAAGATGGACCTCTCCCATCTTGGAACTCGCGATCTCCTGAGAAGAGATTGCAAAGAGTATGACTATTGTGTCCAGTGGTTGCCAGATTCTCCTGTGGTCCGAGTGGGTCTGTCGAGTATCCCTGTCCCTCTCCAAGATTGGGCTAGGGGAGGGACGGTGGAGAAGGAGATTTTTTCATGGATGACGAGTCGTGGGTTACACATTTACGGTGCCATCACGTCGTTCAAGCACAAGTCATCGAGTAAGAAGAAGGAGGGTTCCAATAAGGGGAGGGAGAAGGAGAAGTCGAGAAGGGAGCAAGTTTGGATGGTGGTTGATCCTGGTGTCTTGGGAACCGATGAACAGGCGGCGTATTCTTCAAAGGGGAAGCAGATTGACTTGGTGAAGCTTATGCAGCGGTTTTTTGAGGGGTTGGAAAAGGATGATTGTCTTCACCTCAGTCAGCACCAGCTCGAGTTGAATGAGAATGGAGTTTTACCATCGGGTGTCGGTGTTAGGGTTTATAACCAAGGAGACCCGAACCCAACTAGGAAGTACACAGCTCCACTCGTTAAGAAGATACTCACTGAAGAGGTCGTGGTCGTGTCCGAGTCAACACTAAATGACGGGTGTTAATCAGGGTTTTGCAGGTCATCATCATCTCTATTTGGAATGCTATCAATCATAGTAAATAATCTCCGAGAGTAATCATTGTTTCAT
>Ga0157366_1001164_pt1 | contig 10818 bp, 12 predicted proteins | sample AttbisABBM1_FD_113149 | JGI IMG/M metagenome (GOLD analysis project Ga0157366, IMG submission 113149) | Fungus gardens microbial communities from leaf cutter ant in Botucatu, State of São Paulo, Brazil - Atta bisphaerica ABBM1 | ecosystem: Host-associated > Fungi > Mycelium > Unclassified ...
AAAGAAAGAAAGAAAAAAAAGAGGAGATAATAGAGCTAAACAAGAATAGGAGAAAAGAAAAGAAAACCAAGTAATATGAGATACAACTAACTATAAGACCTGCTTATGCTAGTAGTGTGAGTATTGCTAAGAAAAGCAAATGTATTTGGGTTAGTTTTCAAAAACATGACAAAGTGGCTGAGAGAGTCTCTTCTCGGATTCCAATAGCTATTGAATCTGCTACAATCATGGAGGATATGTCTCCTTGATTTGATGGGATATACACTGCATGGGCATTTAAATTCTTCTCTAGGGAAGAATCTAAGCCTATACTCTCTAATAGGAGCATAATTAGTAAGTGCTCTCATCACATGCACACATAATGAGTTTGATTGTCCAAACACCTGAAGCCAAAGCCCTCCTTTGACATAAGATGGTTTGATAGCATTTGAGTTGTCATCAAGTAAATTGAGAAATTGCTTTCCCTTTCCATCTAATGCTTGAAACATCATCTTCCAAATGTTTGATATATCATTGCATTCTAATTTCTTGCTATAATCCCATGATGTTTTGTATGGGTATGCAGGAGTGAGGTTAAAGGCTTTCATCTCTACATCAACAGCCTTTTGAAGATGCCAATTGAGGCAACTAGGACATTTCCAAAACTTGATCAAGTTATTCAGGTCTTTGGAAAAGAAATGACACAAATCTCCTAAGATAGCCATAGACTGGTTTTGAAATGGATAGAAAGAGGGATTGAAGATTCTCTTAGCAGCATGGATGGAATCAGTGATAACAGTGATCTTAGAAACATTAGTCTTGGATGTGGCTTAGTTGATGCCACATCTAATAGCAAACATCTTGGCTTCTGTACTGGTGATGAATGCAGTGTAATGGAGAGTCTTAATGAGAGGTTGGTTGGAAATGTGTGTGTGTATGATGGATGTAGCAATGTTGTTTTTGATTTTAGCATCCGATGTGACGATGGCTATGAATTGCAAGGAAGAGGCTTCAATAACTATAGAGTCAAGTTAATAAATATGAAGTTTATCACTTTTCCCCTTCATACATAAGTTGAAAGAAAATCTATCAGAGAAAACGTTCATGATTCGAAAACCAGGAGAAAGTTCTGAATGGGTGGGTGAGAACGCAGGAAATAGCCTGTGAGATCTATTATTAGTATCAACCAGATGACCTTTGATGTTCTTCCTTTGATGGTTAGTGAAATTGGATAGGAAAGAAGAATGGCAGTTATGTGGAGATCCAAATGAAGAGTCCATGAGTGTACAAATAATATAATTCAAAGGAAGAGACAAAGCTTGCAGTTGTGCTCTGCTCCCAAGTATCTGAAGATGCAATTTGATGGGAATGAGACCCCCAATAGCCTTAATTCCTTCAGAAGGAGATATTTTGAACACTTTTAGTATCCAGATGGCCACTCTTCTTTGCATTTTTCCAAGGGCCTTAAGTGGATACAATAGTGGGGTACGATGGTAGAATCATAGTTGAAAGCTATATAAGGCTAACAGAAGAATACAACACCTATAGAGTAAGTGTTTTTGTAGAGGAGTGATACCACAAGATGAGTTTCCTAGCAGATTCATGTACTTGACCAATGATAATGCCCTGTTGGAGTAGAAATCGATATGTTGATAGAAGGTCAATTTTCTGTTGAAAATGAACCCTAGATATTTCCAAGAGTTCTTTGGTGAGAGTATAGGTCCACCTAAGAGTGATAGATCAAGAGGGGGAGGGTTAAATGGACCATGCAACCTAGAAAAGTGAAATACTTCAGTTTTTGAATGTTTTACAATGAGACTGAATTTGTCTAGCAGATTGGACATAACATAGTAACTACAGAAAAGGCAAGAGTTAGAGATATCGAAGGACTTGTCCTGAGAAATAAAAAGTCCATCATCTACAAAAGAAATGATTGAAATGGGAATTTTCAAGTTTTTTAGATGTTTTTCTAGAATATATAAGAAAGAAGAAAGATATAAAGCAGAAAAAATAGGAGAGAGGGCAGATCTCTGACCTACATCTACATTTATGTTAAAAATTGGTAATGAAAAACTGTTCCACTGGTAGCTGGTCTTTCTCTCAATTAGATAGTTGCTGAAGAATCTGACAACTCGGCTATCGAGTCCTGCTTTATGAATTATTCTTGTAAGAAATCAATGATTTAAGGAGGGAAAAAATTACGCAATATTGAAAGCAAGAGTGCTTGTCAAACAGTTTCTTGTCCATTCTGATCGAATAATATATATAAGGGTGACTCCCACATTGATAGTCAATTTAAACTTCAGACCCCCTAATTGACTTGGGTGGATAAAGTTGTTGTTGACCATGTGAAATTGTAATCTCTCTCCTATGACCTTTTCAATTAGTTTTCCCAGAGTATTGAGCAAAACAATAGGTCTGAATGACTTAGGAGAATTATATGACAGTTTGTCAGATTTAGGAATGATAACCATAGATAATATCTTGAAATGATTTGGCCAATATCCCAAGTCAATGCATGCATTAGCAATCTTGATAATGTTGGTAATACAATCACCATCATTCATAATGGATTTGAGATGCCTTCACAACAGTTTATCCAGTCCAGGAGTTAATGAGTTGTTACAACTCCTTAAAGTGATCTCGAATTCCTCTTTTGAGAACAGAGCTTAGATAGAAGTTTGCTTATTTCTGATTTTATCCAAGATGTTGGTGTCAACTTGGTGATGAAGTGCAGTGTTGAAGGAAGAGTGGAGAGTGTTCCACAAGCTATCAAGAGAGAGACACAGTTGATTATTGTACTTGATGGCTTCCACAGCTGGTAACTTGCACTTGTTAACCCAATTCATGAGTTCCCAAGGTCCATGACTTTTGTTGGTGACCTCCTGGATTTTGGTATCGAAAAAGGCTCTTTTAGTGGTTTTGACAATTTTCTTGAACAATTTCCAATCTTCAAGACATCTTAATTCTCAGTATATGTTGAGGGATTGCCTATAATCCTTGTTCCACCATATCTTGGAGTGCTTTGTAATCTTGACTCTTCTAGCATTGGCATTCTAAGCTTATTCAATACTAGCTGCTAACAGATTGACAACTTGTTCAAGAAATTCTCGATCCAAGAGATTTGTAGTATCAAGCAATTTGAAGACATAGGTGACTTCTTTGATGAACTCTTCTTCTTCTTCACTATTCTTTGATAAAGAGAATTTGGAAGTCATAACGTGTTCTTCCTCAATGGGGATGGTGATTGTAAGAGAGGCATAATTAGAGGTGAGTCTCCAAGACAGATGAATTGAATAACTGTTAAGTTTGCTTGATCTGTTATAGAGAAATATAAGGTTGATCACAGAGTCCGACTCTCCAGATGTGTCAGAATACCTAGTAGAAATAGAATTAGTAGGAGTTGAGAGGTCTAAGTTAAACAAATCTGCTAGAATAAAGAGATCATTGCTAATAGAGGAATGATGAGGAAAAGAGAGGTCCCATAGGCTATCTCTAATGTTGAAATCACCTGTCATAATGATTAAATTATTAACATTCACCTCAGTATTCTTGAAATACTTTAAGGTGGAATGAAAAGTGTCAAAATAAATGTTCATGATGAAAAAACAGACATTGTTAGAGAAGAAAGAAATTAAAAGAATGTCTCTGTAGTTAATAATATCTCTGCAAAGGGAAAACTGAAGAGAAGAAAGACAAATATTTATATAGGCCAGAACTCTCAGATAGTCCGACTGAGTGATAGAAGGTCTAACAAAAGAAAGCCAGTTAGGGTGGTGAGGAGACCCAACTAGGACTTCTCCTTCACTAGATGCTAAACTCGGAATCGATTGAATAATGGACTAAGGTGGTTCTTGAATGAGGATGATATCAAAGTGACTATAGGTCTCGAGAATGGAGTTGACAATTAAGACATTCTTGTGAATGTTCTAGGAAAAAATATTGAGTTTGTTTACAATCATTGTTTAGTATTCTTGTTTCCAGCCAAACAAATTGACTTGACCCTGTTTTCATGGATCTCTGAATACTTCTTTTGATGCCACTTTCTGTTGAAACAGTTCTTCCAGAATGAACATGTTATTGAGTCTGCCTGATGCTCTCCTCGACAATTGGTGCATTTGAAAGTATGTGGACACAGTTTGCCTTTTTTGGTTTCGAGGTGTGAAGGGTTAATTTTGTTGTTGGCTTTGCAACACCAACCAAATTCACAATGGTTCTCCAACTTGTGAGGTCCATTACACTTTATGCATTTTGAGCCCTAAATCCTGCAAGAGAAAGTCAAATGACCCCATTTCCAACAGTTTTTACACTGAGGGATACCAGGGTTTGTATTAGCCATTCTAACTGTCACAATAAACCTTCCGACATTGAAACATCAATTTATAAGGCCTTTAGCCTTAGCACTGCTCTGAGCATCCCATATATCAATCTATACAATTGCTATATCTGATTTGAAAGACACTTTAATCACCTGTGGTTTGGATACGAGAGTAATATTGTTGAATATTTGGTTTTGCTTAATGATAGCTTCTATGTCATTTGATGAGAGGTGCTCTTGTAAATTGCAGCTTCTATGAGGATAGTATGAAATGCCTATGATCTTGAGATAGGACTTAGAATGCGGTAATTGAGGAGATTTGACCTGGGTAGAGTCAATGTTTTCCAAATTTTTTACGTACTTTTCAATGATTAAAAGATCAGAGTTAAGCAACACTTTGTTTGTAATCACTGTTATTCCAAGTGGGTCAGAACAAATGAAGTCAACCAAGACTTCAGACATAGCATTTCTCAGATTCCTGTTGAGGTTAGTCACATAAATCGAAGAGTTCTTCATAAACTTGTTGATGTTATTCTTTACCATTGGAATAATTATCCGTTTCCTGGAAGGACCTTTAGTTGTCATTTGAATATGAGACTTAGACTTGGAAGGTCCTCTAACAATGTTATTGATTTGGTCAATTTCTTTCACACCCATGGAAGGAAATGTTTCTTTGATCTTGATTACATCAGCTGTGCTAGCATTCTGTTTGGAGGCCTGAGTATAAGAATTGGTTTTGTTTGATGCTGAGTTGTTCATTTTGTTACTCTTGAAAAACTTAGAGATTTGGCTGGGATGGAAGAGAGAAGCCTTTCAATACTAGCTGAGATGGTTCTTTATTTTCCTTATTAGCTCTCTGAGGAGTTGATTGCATTCTGGGGTAAATTTGGACATAATTTTTCTCCTTAACAATGTGGAGTTGTCATCTGTAAACAGTATATCCCAGTTAGCTTTATAGATAGAGGAAATAAAATTCCAGACTGCCTCTCCAATATCTTTGAAATCCTCTAAGTCGTTAGCCTTTGAAGAATCTATTTTCTTATTAGTAATGTATTTTGTCATGAATTTCAGAGAGTCCTTGATATTCTTGACATTAGATGCAAGGTATTCAATCAAACCATGGAGAGAAACCAAATGAAAATTACCCCCCAAATTTCAGGGTCAGTGGGCGTATCTGGATCATATGGAAGAAGTATGTTGAAAAATGCACTCTTCTTGTTTTGCATAGTTAAACCTTGTATAGGGGTTGAGTTAGAGTTCTTTTCGGGAGTACATTGAAAACAGTTGTTATTAGTGAGTTTGCCTTATGAGGGCAACATGTCTTCTTGGTTCTTAGCTGCCATCCTGAGACAAATTTCTCTCTCTTGAGATGCCTCATAGGACAACTCAGAGGGAGTGTTGTTATTGTTGTCGACATCCATATCATTGTTCTGCTTCATTTTTTCATGATATGGCCTTGAAGATGCCATAGAGAGCATTAAATTGTCCCTAGAGCTGTTTGAACTATGTAAGAGCTTTTTACCTCTCACTCCGTCATTGTTGTCAGGAGTTTGTCCTTTCAGAAAGTCCATCCCTATATTGTTGAATAGATCCACAGTTGGTAAAGTGTTGGTTTGAGAAGGAAAAGTGTTAGTAGAGGAACTGAAAAATGGTTTATTCACTAGTTCTCTGTTAGGCACTACCATGTAATATGGTAGTATGAGAGAAAGAAGTGATCCAGGTATTAGAGTTGTAAATGTTGAACTTGGCTTTATTTTCTTTTATTTTCTTATTTTCCTTTATTTTATTTTTGAGTTTCTTTTTCTTTATTTTGAACTTAAACAAGGGAGTGTGATGTGATATCACATCACTTCTCTCTTTCATACCACTATCTTGTATGATAGTACCTAATAGAGAAATTGCAAATAAATTCTTCCCTTTAACATTTTAGCTATGTCTAACTCAGTAGAGATCCACAACCTCTCAAAGGACATTAATATGGATGAAACAAGAGGTAGGTCTATGGCACCAAACCCAATCAGTTCAAGAGCAACTTCAACACATTCAAACACTTTGTTTATTCCTTATGTCAACAGAATAGAGACAATAATGATTCCTCCTGGTTCAATTGAACTAAACAAGAGAATTTTCAACTTTCATATGTATCTCTCAAGAGAGGGAATTCAGACAACCAGAACAGAAATCAAGTCAGTATGGTGGCTGACCTTACAAACAACATGAGGGAACAATGTGTTCCTATTAAAGACCCAGCCCTTAATATTTCCTGTGGTTCTAACAAAAATGTGTTCAATGTACAGCTGTCCTATGATATTGATCAGGCTCTAGACCCCAAATCATGGGACAGTAATTTCCATGCAATCTTGCTTTATGGTGCTATGGAGTATCTGGCATCAGATATCAAACACATTAAGGAATTCTTCAGAAGAATGTAGAAATACATTCTTAACAAATCAATTGAAGGTGATAAGGTGAACGATATCAAGAACCTTAAAGATGTTGGAGAAGTAGCATGAGGATTTATTTCTGGTCTATATGAGTTTCACTGGAATTAACTTATTGCTGATAAGAATAATCTTTCTTTTAGACATAAGGTTAAGGCTCAGTTTAGCATGCAAATTATCAAAGAGATGAGCCCAAAAATAGATAAGAATATCAACAAGCTAGCAGCTGTCTCTGTTCTGCTCCTGCCTATTCCAGCAAAGTCTCCTAAAGAAGTTGTTGAAATTTCAAATTTTTTCAAGAAAAATCTAGATAACAAAGGGAAAAAATCATATGCTCAAGTATCATCTGCTAACACTAACACTGCTAGAGAAACTTTGAAGATTAAGGAAGCATTCCCAAATCTTCAAAACAAAAAAATAGAAAATATTCAGAAAATCATTAGTAGTGATAGTAAGACTAAACCACAACTCAATATAACCACCAAGGGACCATCTCAAAAACAAGTCATTGTTTCAATGAACTCCAAAAATGTTAACAACTTTATGAAGGAATTGAGCTCTCATATTACTAACATCAACAAAGTGCTCAAAAACATCAAATCAGATGTTATAGCTGATTTCATCTGCATAGAAAATAGTGGGTTAGTTATTACAACCAATAAAGTGGCAAGTGCCCTAGACTTGCAAACCATTGAGAAATACATAAAGAACACATATAATATTGAAGCAAATTATATAAAATCTCCAAGACTTTCTCAATCAAAATCCTTCTTAAAGATTATTAGTATTCCATATATCTCAGAGTCCACTAACACATGTATTTCCACAGAAGAGGTCATAAAAATTATCAAAGAAAACCACATATTCAACAATATTATTCTGGCTTCAAGACCTAGGATCATTAAAGTATCACCAAAATCAGATATGTTAATCATTTGGTTTGATATTTGGGATGCCCAGAGTGGTGCGAAGGCCAAGAGACTTATCAACAGATGTTTCAATGTTGGTAGGTACATTGCTAGTATTCATGGTACTAATATGAACCTTGGAGTTCCACAATATAAGAATTGCTAGAAGTAGAGTCATGCTATAGGTGCATGTAGAATTCAGGGTGTGAGATGTGTCAAATGTAGTGGCTCTCACCAATCTATACATCACTGATAATTTGCTTGGTGTTGTAAAGCTAATGAGAAGACTAACCCCCCTAGACTCAAGACAAAGAAGGGGAAACTATGTTCCCACACCTTCAAGTGTTTCAACTACAAAGATAATCATCAAGCTAATTCAAATGAATGTCCCTTCTGGTAGCACAGATTCAACAAAGAATGGCATTTGAAAGAATACTATTAAAATCTTTTCACAGAACATTTGGAAAAATTATCTGATTGTTAACATAATTCTGAAAACAAAATTTGAGTTCAATATCATATTTGTTCAAGAACCTTCTTGGACAACTATTTGTTCAGTACCAAGTTCAAGAAATTGTAAAGGCAATGAATTGGTGGGAGTTCCTAATCATCTGAATTGGCTTATCTTTTCTAAGAACCCAACAGTGAATAGTGACTTTCCTAGAGTGGTCACTTACATCAATATCAGGCTGTTATCTCTTTACTTTTTACTTAGAAAAGATATTCTTAACCACAGAGACATTCTGTTGATTTCTTTCTTTAACAATAACAAACTTTTTTTCTTTATGAATATCTATTCTGACTCTTCTCAATCAGCTTTGAAGTATCTAAAGAATATTGAAATCAATATTCAAAATCTTTTGGTTATGACTAGAGATTTTAATATTAGAGACAATTTGTGGGATTCACTTTATCCTTATTATTTCTCTTTAAGTGATGATTTATTTATCATAGCAGATAGTTTTAATCTTGGTCTTTCTGTTCTTACTAACCAAGTTCTAACTAGATATTCTGACAATATTCAAGAGGCTAATTCAGTCATTAATCTTATGTTTATGCAGTTTGGTTCAAGTAAAATGGACAATCATTCAATTCATCATGATTGGAGGCTCACTTCAGATTATGCACCTCTAACAGTCATGATTTCTATTGTTGAAAAACATGTCCAAACCAAAAAGTACTCTATCATCAAGAATAGCGATGAGGAACATACCTTTATCAAGGAACTTACTAAATCACTCAGAAGCATCAATACATCAGATATAGGTGACATTGCTCATCTTGATAACATTGTTAATGAATTCACCAGCTCTTTAGAAAGTATCTGGGCTAAGAACTCAAAAGTTATCAACATTATGGTACATTCCAAGAGTTGGTAGAACACTAATTGTAGTAGGGACCTTAACATATATAGGACCTCCAAGAGATTAGAGGATTAGAAGCAATTCAAAAGAATGGTCAAGAATACTAAATGTTTTTTCTTTGATCTCAAAATTCAAGAAATCTCCAACAGGAAACAAGAGCCTTGGAAACTTATAAATTGGGTTCATAAGTGTAAGCTTTCAGCAATTGAGGCTGTCAAGTATAATGAACAATTATGCCTCAAAATAAATGATCTGTGGCATACTTTGCATTTGACTTTCAATATGGCACAAGATTGACAGGTTAATGAAGAAATTCTCAACAAAATCTCTTCCTGTTCAACATCTCCATAGGTTTCCTTTTCTGAGAAGGAATTCATCAGTTCAATTATGAGATGCAACAATTTATTGGCTCCTGGCCTGGACAAACTCTCATGGAGACATCTCAAACATATCCTCAAGAATAAATCATGCTTGAAAGAAATCATCAATATTGCTAATGCTTGTTTCAAACTAGGTCATTGGCCTGCTTATTTCAAAATGTCTACAACAATTGTCATACCTAAACCAAATAAAGTATCATACAATTCCCCAAAGTTATTTAGGCTGATCATTCTTCTTAACACCTTGGGAAAACTCATTGAAAAAGTTATTGGTGAAAGATTACAATTTCATATACTCTTAAACAATTTCATCCATCAGAGTTAACTAGGCAGCCTCAAATTCAAGGCTACTTCTGATGCTGGTATTGTCAGAGTTTAAGACAGTGGACTCTAATTATTTTATTTTTTCTTTTCTCATTTTGTTATTTCCTTTTCTTTTATTTTTATTTTTGGGAACTTAGGGTTAGGTTAATGTGACATCAATGTCACACATCAGTCACAGTCACATGTCACATGGAAAAGCATAGAAGATTCTGGAAGGATAATATCATATAATATGATTAACATATGTTGACCTTAAGACAAACACATGGCTGTTTAGGGTAGACTAGAAGTAATTAGCATGGACCATGGAGTTTTAGTATATAAGGTAGACAATCCTGTACAGAGTTCTCTATTGAGTTCTCTTGTGTAAATCCTATACAAGGTTTCTTTTCTTGACCCATTCTAAAGATCTTGAGATTATATTTCAATTTTTCTCTTCCCTCAATCATTGCTTGTTACTATGTATTCTTGAGAAGGTAGGGTTTGATCCAAAAGTTGTTCACTTCTTTTTGAACTATCTCATTAGTTGGAAAACTTACTATTTCTGGAATAGTTTTTATTCTCATTTCTTTAATGTTGACATTAGAGTGAAACAAGGTTCTGTTCTTTCTCCTATTTTGTCTACTCTTTATTTAGCTATGATTCTTCACATTCTCAAAAACTGTTTAAAAATCTTGAAGATTCCAGTTTCTATGTTCATGATGGCCTTCTCATTGCTCAAAGTAAAACTCTTTCTATTTTGAATTCTTTGCTTTTTTGCAGCTATAACATTGCTTCCAATCTTCTAATAAAGTTCAGTCTCATCATAGAACAATCCAAGACAGAAGTGTTTCACTTTTCAAGGTTGATTAGAGCTTTCAACTCTTCTCTCCTTGATCTCTCTGTTCTTGGGGGCCTTATCTTATATCCCAAAGAAATCTGGTAATACTTAGGATTCATTTTTAACAGGAAATTATCTTTTTGCCAACATATTGATTTTTACACAAATAAGACAGTTTTGATAGTCAAGTGTATGAAGATACTCAGCAATTCAGTGTGAGGTCTCATCTCTCATCAAAAGTGTTTTCTATACAAATCTTGCATTCTTTCTATTATACTATATGG
>Ga0157366_1001166_pt1 | contig 10793 bp, 6 predicted proteins | sample AttbisABBM1_FD_113149 | JGI IMG/M metagenome (GOLD analysis project Ga0157366, IMG submission 113149) | Fungus gardens microbial communities from leaf cutter ant in Botucatu, State of São Paulo, Brazil - Atta bisphaerica ABBM1 | ecosystem: Host-associated > Fungi > Mycelium > Unclassified ...
CCCTAGCGATCCAATTGCTACAAAACACATCTTCACAGATAGCTGATGGTCTATAGACCCAAATAGTCTTCTCTTTCTTGATAATAGAATCTATGTACTATCTGCTGGTAATCTCCATACATGCATCCTCCAGTATAATCATAATCACATCCTTGCCAGATATTATGGTCAAAACAAAATACTAGAACTAGTTTACCACAGATATTCCTGGCCTAGCCTCTATGCTGATGTACAATAATTCTACAAGTCCTATGTCACTTATATGCAATCTAAGCTACAATGTCACAAGTTCTATAGATCTCTCAAACAGCTCTCTATTCATGAACAACCATAGAGTTCCACTTCTATGGACTTCATTGAGAAACTCTTGTCATCCTTTGAGTTTGACACTATCTTAGTTATAGTTGACTGGCTCACCAAGCAGGTGATCTTTATCCCTGCCCACAATACTATCACATCCCTAGACTTAACATATCTATTTGTTCTTCATGTGTTCTCCAAACATAGCATTCCTTCTCATATCACCTCTGATAGAGGCTCAGAGTTTGTGTCTAACTTTTTCTGTTTTTAGGCACTGCTCTAGACATGTGGCTTCACTTCACTTCAGGTTACCACCCCAAAGATGATGGACAAACTGAACATACATATTAGACCCTTGAGCAATATCTCCATGTATATTGTAATTATCAGCAAGACAACTGGTCTAAACTTTTATCCCTTGTAGAGTTTGCTTATAATAATGCTCCAAGTGTTACTACCAGTGTTTCTCTGTTCTTTGCTAATAATGGATATCATCTGAACATCACTGTTCACCCTAAATATGATATTGCTTCCTTCTGAGCCTGTAACTTTGTTATAGATTTTCAATAAGTTACAGAGTATCCTCAAAGCTAAAATCTCTGCAGCCCAACAGCATTATCAGAAGTCTGCTGATATGCAATATTTCCCTGCTCCTGATTTAAAAGTAGGTGACAAAGTCTTTGTTAAGGCTCAGTTCTTTAGAATCACTTGGCCTTCAAAGAAACTTTCTAAAAAATATCTTAGACTCTACAAAATTATTGCTCAGCCTGGTATACTATTGTTTACCCTCTGTCTCCCAGAGTCTATGTGCTTCATCCATCCAGTTTTCTATGTATCCATGCTCGAATCTGCTACATCCAACCTTTTATCTAAGAGAACAGAACTGGCTTTCACTCTAGTTATAATCAATAGGAAACCCAAATGCAAAATTTCTCAGATAAATAACTCCAAAATCAATTACCAATGTGCATGCAAACTCCTGTACAAGGTGATCTGGCTAGAGTATGAAGACACTGAAGATAAATCTGAGTGGATTCCCTACATATAAACTCATTCATGCCTTTGACTTAGTATCCAATTTCCATATCATATATTTCACTAAGCTGGGTTCACTCTTCTTGTCCTAATCACACTGTTGCACTTTTCCCCTGCCTCTGTGCATTTTCTAATAAGGTTTCTTTCATTAATTTATTAGTATATTCTATCTGCTTATTTTTATTTAACCTTAGCTTTATGCACTTTTTACAGGGTTTCTTTTCAAACTTTCAAACTTTTATTTTCATTTCAAACTCTTAATTTTCTTACTCACACAGTTAGACAACAAGAAATAAGGTAAAATTCAAGATAAAACAAAAAAACTACTCTAGTAGGAGGCAGACAACAGAGTTTTCTCCTCTACTTTCTTCTGACTTACTTTTGGGCCATTCTTGGACCCCTTCTCATCATCTCTACTCTCTTTCTTTTTGTCCTTCTCTTCCAAGTTCTATTTCCACTTTATCGCGGCTCTAATCTTCACTAATTAGGCTGTATTCCTCTTCTGGGCCTTTACCAAGTTCTGAAGAGACTTCCCAACTTCTTAGTACTTCTCTATGAGTTTTCGAAGTATCTTTTCAATAGTACTTAAAATTCTGCTATAGATAAGGATCATAACTAGAATATTGGTGTTCATATATGGAACACACTGCTACTTGATAGCAATATATCTAGCATAGACAAGAGAATGACTATGGAAGAATCATTACTAGTAAAGAAAAAACCAAAAGAAATCTCTTTACTCACTTTGAATTATATACCAGACAATCTTGTCTGGCATACATACATCTCTTACAGAGGTTAGCACCCTCTATCTTGACCCCAACATCTCTACGGTATCTTCCTGATTATTTTTCTTTAGCCTTTTTAAAAGACTATCACTTCTCCTTATTCCCTGAGATGTTCTCTCTGTATTTAGTTCCTACAATCTGAAAACTTCCAGTGCTCTCCAAAAGAGTGGCATCCTCTACTAGTACCTTGTCCTGGAGTTGTTGAATATACTCCAACCTTTTCTTCTTTTTCTTCTCTATAATTCTTCTCTTCTCAGCTTTCTTTCTTTTCTTGGTCTTGGCTATCCTTCTTGCTTTCTGAGCTGCACACTGAATATGGCAGGCCTCTGCTGTCAAGAATGAAGGAAGTGGACTTAACATTTTCTATTTTTCTTTTCTCATTTTTATTTTCTTTCCGATTTATTTTCCTTTATTTCTATTTTTAGAACTAGGGTTAGGGTTAGAGTGACAAGATCATGCTGTCACACAGCATGTCACATCAAATAACATGGTCACAAGTCACATGATATATAGAAGGATGTAGAAGGTTCTGAAAGGATGTCATCATACAATGTGTGATACACATGTTGATCTTAAGGCATATACATGGTTGTTTAGGGTAGGCTAGAAATAGCTCGCACAGACCATTAGGTACTTGTATATAAGGTAGACAATCCTGTACAGAGTTCTCTATTGAGTTCTCTTATGTTAACCCAATACAAGGTTCATTCTTTTGACCAACTCTAAGGTCTTAAGTTTGTAACATCTGCTGCTGCTTCTTCCAATTAAGTCTGGAACCACTACTCCTCTTTATGCCTTCTCTATATTTCTCATTGCTACTCTTTGAGCATTTCAGTGTCATTCTAGGAAATATCAAAGAGAATGGGGAAAGACATTATGATACAAAGGGAAAAGGCAAGACCTTTTTTTCTGTTTATGTATTATTGACTTAGGCACCATTACAGGGTTCTTCAGATAAATTGAATAAGACTTTGAAGACTTAGTTTTAAGAGAAGAATATTGTTATATGCCAAATCTATCTATTTGGAAAATACATCCCTATAGTAATACTCCTTATTAACATCTAATCTAAAAGTCTGCCTTACATGGTGGCCACCTTCTTTGCAATATGCTTACATAGTGTCATATACAAGTCCACTCATCTGGAAATAATGTCCCCACAGTAAAACCACCTCCAAATCATACAAGCCTGCCTTCTACAGCAGCCACCTTTCTCACAACACATCTTATGGCGGTGCTACAACCCTCCAGGTATTCCATCTTCCATGGCGGGGATACTCCTATTCAACTCGGTCTTCCATGACAGAGTTATTTCTGTCAGTGTCTCAACACTAAAACCTCTGCTCAGAGTAATAGGGGTTTTACCAATGAAACCCTGAGCATTTCCTATACTTTCCATTCGTATATAAGACTAGTAGTTACATTGTAATTTGCTAGTCTGATAATCGACGAAGATAACTCTTATTGAACTCGACCTCAGGTGTTCAACAGCGACACACCATTCAGCACTCACTCCCATCTCGGACTTCTTTCCAACATCCAAAGTTGCGACCATGTGGCAGACAGACAGTGCAGCACATAAGCTGAAGCCAAGGTCGTTCCACAAGTCTGCTCATCTCCGAGTCCATTCTGCAGACTTCCACCCCAGTATGAACCGTGCCTGACACATAGTAGTAATGCAATAATCTGGAGATTCTATCTTCTATAACAGAGATACTCCTATCTAACTCAGTCTTTCATAGCAAAGTTATGCTCCTGTCAGTGTTTTACTACTGAAACTTCTGCTTAGAGCAATAGGGGCTATACTACTGAAACTCTAAGCATCTCTTATAGTATATTCTTGTATATAAAACTAGTAGTTATATTGTAATTCACTAGTTTGATAATCGACAAAGATGACTCTTATTGAACTTGATTTCCAGTGTTCAATGGTGACACACTAATCAGCACTCACTTCCATTTAAAGTTAGGGCTATGCAACAGACAGATAGCACAGTACATAAGTTGAAGCCAAGGTTGTTTTACAAGTTTACACATCTCTGAGTCCACTTTGTAGAATTCTATCTTCAGTGTGAACTGTGCCTAACACTATTTCAAATTATATTATGTACACATATATTAGTCAATAATATTTTAACAATATTTTACCTTACTTTAAGATTTTCATAATTCAATAATCATTTTAACAACATCTTTTACAGAGCCTAGATAATCCAAAGTAGATTAGAAACTATTTAAGCTCTCCATTGTAGCTTTTATTTGTGCATACAGTGTACTCAAGTTACAATCATGGGCCTATGACTAAATTTGAACTGGGAATATACCAGCAGTCAAGATAGCATACCTTGGTAATGACATAGAGATACAATTCTTGGATTGGATTATCAAATTCTATAGATTATCAAATTCTATCTTGAAGTTAGCTGAAGCATTCTGAGTAAATGAAGAGTGATTGAGGAAAGGATCAGCTTATATTTGGTTTCCTTCTGTGCTTTGAAAACTAGATGTTTCCATAAATCACCAAATATGATGCTAGCTTGACATAGATAATCATCCTTTGGAGTGTGCTAGAAACAAGAGATCTTCTATTGCTAAGAGTTTTTTGTGTATTTCAGTATTCAGGTCACTTTCTTTACTAAGATTACTAGACTACATAATATTTAGCACTACCTCAGTACAGAAATGAAAGCTTAGCTCACTAGTTTATCAGCTTCAAATAGTGTTTGCCCTTGATTTTTTTCTTGAGTTGATTTTCTCTCCCATATCTTGAAGAGGACTAGAACTATCTCTCTTGTCAGAGTACTTGACAATAAATAATTGTGGAAATTTATGTTCAAGCTCTCCAATAAATTCTAAAAGTAAATGGTTACATACAATTACTTGAGGCTACTGATAGATTGAGCAGTACTCACTGACAACTCCAATAATATATTTCATAGTAAATTCATTTGGTTCTGTCATTGATACAACTTTTGGATAGAGTGAGTAGGAAATAATTTTTCTGAGCATAGGATGTTGATTGCCAAGAATAAGAGCAAGAATAAAGTTGTGACATAAGCAACCACCATGTCACATATTCTCTGACATCCACACTTCTAGTATAAATAATACTCCAATTCTAACTGCTATCAATTGAAGGACCAAAGACTCTGATCTTGCATTTTTCATTACTTCATGGAGTCTGAATGACAACCTCTGTAGTGACTGACTATCCAGAGTATACACAGAATAAATATTATTAGATTGTTACTTCCATATTTAAGAACATAGTTATAATATATTATTCCCCAGTCTGATAATCAACATAAACTATGCCACACTCACATCTTCTCTATCATCCAAAGTTACTACTACATAACAAATAGGCTAGGTACAATATCATCTGTTAAAGCCAAGATTGTCACATCTATGTAAGTATCACTTTTCTCATAATATAGCTGTTAAATTCTCTCTTTTGTCTTGTCTTCTATGTTACTATTGTAGATAAACCAGCAATTGTAATTTATCTCTAATATACCAAAGTAGCTGCTACTGCTTTATAAATCAAACTTGGTGGGAATATAACTATAACATACACCTAGATATGTCAGAAGTATAGAAAAGCTATGAGCAAAAGTATATCCATTATTTTTTAAAGTATTATTGGATTTTTTTCTTTGAAATGTGATCCTACACATTTATATGAGTATTATCCTTTATTATCAATTGTATTTTCTTGCTGCTATTTCTATGTGAGGTGTGTGAAAGTACTTTGTATTTTATATTACAGTACTTTCCTCTTATATTAGGCTGCCTCTCATGCTGCTTCAGTGAGTTATTTATACTTATGGCTGACTCATCTTTTTATTTAAAATCAACAATTTATTACATAGAACATGATAGTAGGCCATCATCACTTCTTTTTCTCATACTACCATCTTGTATAGTAGCATCCAAAAGAGGATTAGCAAATACATTTCTTCTACTCATTACTCAACTATATCATTCTCAATGAGTCCCAATTGTGTTTCTCAAGACATTAACATGAATATATCAAGAGATAGATCCAATTTGTTAAGTTTCAACTCTTCTAGAAAGTCTTTGACTTGCTTAAACATGTCCTCTATCCTATATATGGACAAAATGGAGACACAAAATCACTGTCTGACTTGGGCTGAACAAATTGATTCTCTACAAAACTATCAACTCTCATATACTACCTCCAATAAAGAGAAGAATTATAACCAAGATAAGGCCATTAGACTTAACAACTCTCCTCAACCATGTAGTAAAAATACTAATAATAATAATATAGACACAAGTTATTTTCATGGCCTGGAAACATCATTTATTTCTTATGAAGACAACCAACCCACCAATCCAAATTCATGGAATGACTGTACTGCTTCTATTTTTATCTTTAGAAATTCTAATTCTATCCCTATTCCAATTGATATAAAAAATATCAAAATTTCTCTCTACCAAATAGCTGACTTCATAAAAAACAAAAAGCTAAAAAATAACATGGAAAAGGAGATTCCAAGCATTACAGGATTTAGACAGTCTGTCTGAATATTATTATCATCTATCTATAAAGTAAGTTGGGATGTTTTAAAAACAAATGACTACAACTTATCTTTTCAGTAGAAATTATTAGCCAAATTCACTTCTAAGATAGATCCTACTAAAGCAGGTAAGAAGTCAGAAAAGGCATCTACTTTTAAACTAGTGGAAATATCAAATCTTCCTTCACCTATCCCTTCTATACCCTCCAAGAAAGAATTGGAAAAATCTAAATATCATAGTAAAAAAGGTAAAAAATCTACTAATAATGCTAACAATGAGAATAGGTGTACTTATGCCCAGGCTTCTTCTTTGAATGTTAAAAAAGTTCCAAAAATCAAAGAAAACTTCCTAAATCTTTCCTTAAAAAAAATTGAAGATATTCACAAGATAATTAACAAGCTGAGCAAGACCAAGCCTCACATTAACATAATAACTAAGGGTTTATCCCAAAGATAAATTATTGTTCTGATAGGCAATGGTAATATTTCCAAATTCATATCATCTTTAGGTAAATATAAATTCTGACATTTTGTTTGCTCTGATCATTGTGGTCTCATCATAACTACCAACAAGATTGTATTAGCATTCAACCTCAACACTATGAAAATCACAGGTATTCTTTATTTGATGGAAAACACTAATATTCCTATCAGCTTTAATGTTGTGAAATCTATCATCAAAAACACACATATTTTCAATGATATAATCCTTGCCTCTAAATTAAGAGTTATCAAAGTATCACCAAAGTGGTACTAAAGCTAAATGTCTTATCAATAAATGTTTTAACATAGGTAACTTTATTGTTACTATTCAAGGTGAAAACATGAGCTCTGGGATTTTCCAGTGCAAAAACTACTAGAAATGGGGTTATACCATGTTCACATGCTGCATGTAAGGTTCAAGATATGTCAAATGCAATAGACTATACAAAATCAAATATCACTACTATTTTACTTGGTGTTACAAAGCTCACTTCAAGAACAATCCTTCTTGACTTAAAACAAAACAGAGTGAACTATACCCTCATAACTTCAAATGCCTAAACTGCAAAGACAATCACCAGGCTGACTCCAATACTTACCCTTTTTGGAGGCATTGCTTCAACAAGGAATGGTATTCAAAGAAGTATGAGAAACTCCATGAAAATAGAAACAAGTCAATTTACTCAGTTGTGGACAGCAACCAAATATAATTGTAAAGAATCTGAAAGTTTTTTTTGCAGAATGTTTAAAAGAACAAATTTCTCACCAACACTCTATTGGAAATTAACAAAGAATTCAATATTCTTTTCATTCAAGAGCTCCCATGGTTGTTTATCTACAATATACTAAGTTCTTTTAGCAAGGAAGGAGATAAAGTAGTAGGCACTCCAAACCATCCTAATTGGCTTACTTTCTTGAGACCTTCATCTGGAATAGATAATCATCTAAGAGTTATTTTATATATTAATATTTGTCTTTCTCATTTGCATTTCTCTTTGCAAAAAGATATCTTCAATCATAGAGACATCTGTTGTTTTTCTTTCTTCAACAATAGTGATATTTTCTTCATGATTAACATTTATTCTGATGATTGTCAATCAGCTTCAAAGTATTTCAAGAATACTGAAGCAAATCTTTATAATATCTTAATTATGGCTAGCAATTTTAACATTAGAGATAGTAATTGGGATATGTCATATCCTTTTTATTTAGTTTACAGTGACATTTTATTTAACATTGCAGATTCTTTTGACCTCAGTCTTTTGTCACCTGTACAACAGATACCCACTCAATATTCTGACAATAACAATAATACAAATTTGGTTACTGATCTATGCTTCCTTTATTCAAATTTAATCAAACTAGATAATCACATCATATTCTCTGAGCTTCAATATCCATCTGATCATGCTCCTCTAGTCATTGACATCTCCATTGCAGAAGGATTTATTCAAAATAAATGTCATACTATCATCAAAAACAGCAAAGAGATAAAATTCTTATCACAGAATTCATCAGCTCTATAAAAAGCATAGACATGACAAATATCTTGGACAAAACTGTGTTGGAGCACATTGTCCTAGAATATTCAAGTATATCAGAAATAACCTAGTATAAACATTTGAAATATGTCAACATCACTAGATAATCTAAGGAATAGTTGAACAAAGAATACCAATCCAAACTTAGAAATTACAGGTTGTCTAAATCATTGAGAGACTGGAAATTGTTTAAAGATGTTGTTAAGAAAACTAAGAGACTTTTCTTTGATGACAAAATTTAAGAAATCATATCAAAAAATTGCAGACCTTGGGATCTTATGAACTAGGTCAAAAAGTGTAAATTACCTACTACTGAAGCTCTTCAATTTAATGGAAGACCTTGCATCAAAATAGATGACCTTTGGCAAGCTTTATGTTATGATCAATACCTCATGGTATACAGGTGGTTGCTTCATGAACAACAGGTGTTAGGGTGACTTATTTATGACTTAATGATCAGCTGTGCTGTGTGTTAACAATGTGTAGGATCAGTCAGTGCCTCATATCTTAGTAAAGGCCTCCTTATATTTCCTGACTCATTTCCTTATGTCTTTTTTATTGTTTCCTCAAGGATGCCTTATGTATTCCTCATGGTCTCTAGGTATATATAACTGTAGATACTTTCTTGTATCCTTATTCTTTACTAATTGATTATTCTTCCCTTCTCTACTCAAGTCTTTGTCTAAGTTGCAATCTGAGCTAAGCTAAAGGTTGTAACACTTTATACCAAATGTTCAATTCAGCTCAAGATTGTTAAATCAATTCAGATGCCTTAAATGAAATCTCCTCCAAAACAACTATGACTTGGATGCTCTTCTCCTATGAGAAATTCAAGAGTGTAATTGAGAATGTAACAACTCATCCACCTCTGAACTAGATTATATCTCATGAAAACATCTAAAAGCAGTTCTAAAAAATGAGAAATGTCTCAACAACTTTGTTAAAATTGTCAACACATGTATTATGCTTAGTTACTGGCCAGCTCACTTCAAGGAATTGTTCTCTATTATCATCCCAAAATCCAATAAAGTGTTGTACAACTTTCCTAAAATGTTTAGACCTATCATCCTTCTAAATACTTTAAGAAAACTTATTGAAAAAGTCATTGGCAAATGTCTTCAATTTCAAGAGGCAATTAGAATGTATAGTTTTTGGTGTAGGTAGCATTGTAATGCTACCATCCTGAGTTTGGGGCAGGAGTGGAGCAGTAGATTAGATGCTAAATTCTGGAACAAAGATAGAAAGATATCAGCTTTTTGGCTGGAAAATGTCTGTCTTAATTTCTAATGGAAAAGTGTTTTGTCATACTGATAAGAAAGAGGAGTGTGGTAATGAAAGGTTTAAAAGTTTTCCAAGGATGATTAGGGCTAGATTTAAGAATAGTGTCTAAGTAGACTTAGATAGTTTTTCTTCTTCTTTCATGACTGTTGCTATCCTATTCATCCAAAAAGCCAGCAGATTGAACCATTTTACAGAACTTCTAGTCAAGTGCTATTTTAGAGCTCTTCTGCTCTTCATTTTGCTAGTTCTTGATGTTCTAGAGAGTCTGATACTAACTTGGCACAGTCATGCTGAAATGATATAGATATATAGTTAGATCCTGGATAGTTCAAATTGCTCAATTAGAATGATAGTATACTTGGCAGAGAAAACAAGTATTGAGAAGATCTGTAATAAACTATGATGTTTACATTTAGAAAGATTACTAACAAGAAAATAATTATGTTAACAAGGCAATGACAGTGACTGATACTTCATGTAGTTATGGATGGCAGAAAGTATGGTATTTGATGTGATGATTACCAATTATCACAACTACTGATTAGAGCCATCCAATAACTTGATCCACCCCAATTAACTAGGAGGTCTCAAATAATATTCTATCATAGATGTAGACAATTTTCTTATTCATATTTGTTTAGGATAGGTTAAAAATCTCTTTACAAGCATGTTAGTATTTGACATAGCTTAGTTTTTTCCTTCTCTCAATCATCAACTTTTACCAAATTTTTTTGAAAAAGCAGTATTCAATTTGAAGATTTCTCTTTTCTTTTCTAATTACTTGATTGATAGAAGAACACAATATCAATGGAACAATTTTA
>Ga0157366_1001168_pt1 | contig 10788 bp, 5 predicted proteins | sample AttbisABBM1_FD_113149 | JGI IMG/M metagenome (GOLD analysis project Ga0157366, IMG submission 113149) | Fungus gardens microbial communities from leaf cutter ant in Botucatu, State of São Paulo, Brazil - Atta bisphaerica ABBM1 | ecosystem: Host-associated > Fungi > Mycelium > Unclassified ...
ATACTGTATTCTTTCCCCAATGACTTTCTCAATCAATTTGTTAAGCAATACAATAAGATAAAAGGATTTGGGAGAATCATATGATAATTCATTTGGTTTAGGAATGATTATTGATATCAATGATTTGAAATGTAAAGGTCAATGCTCTAAGTTGATACAAGCATTAGAAATGTTGATTATAGAGGTTAAGCAGTTATCGTTATTGACAATCCACTTAAGAATTTTCCATGAAATTTTGTTTAGCCCAGGAGCTGAAGTGTCATTACATTTGCTGATAGTATTCTTGAACTCTTTTTTTGAAAAAGATTTCCAATCAGAAACAAATTTTAACAGAACCTCATTCAAAATGTCAATGTTGATTTGATAATTATGAACAGAGTTGAAAGATGAATACAGAGCTTGCCAAAGGTCATCAAGCTCAATACAAGGTCTACCACTGAATTGAATAGCTTCTATGGCTGGCAATTTTTGTTTTTGAATCCCATTCATCATATCCCAAGGTTTTTGATTTCTTGACATGATTTCTTGGATTTAGTTGTCAAAAAACATTCTTTTCATTTTCTTAACTGTACTCTTGAACATCTTCCAATCCTCTAGTTGTTTAGAAGATTTATAGTTAGCTAGACATAACTAGCAATCTTTGTTTCATTAATTTTTAAAACACCTAACTATTCTGACTTGTTTCAAATGCCTGTGCCACACACATTCTTGAGCTCTGTGTTGTGGCAACCACTAGTAACAAATACCAATAGCACACAAGAAGTAAATCTCTTAATAGGATATTTCCATAGAAATTACAAGAGAACTTGACAAGGAGTTCTCAATGTATTGCTACCCTATTTATACTATAGATACATGGTTTATGCTAACAATAAATAACCCTATCCTAATTTCCATATATTGTTCATGCTTCCACCATATATTAACCTCATGTTTTCTATAAGAACATCATGTTCTATACATGTATCCTGATATCATCCTTCTAGTTCTTTCTCCTAGAGTCTAGGCCTATGACCTCACATCATGTGACATGTAATGTGACTGAGATCACATGCCTCTTCATCATCAAATAAAAGAAAAGAAAAATCAAAATCAAAATAAAAGAAATATTAAATCAAGAAAAATAGATAAAAGAAAAAAAATGTTAGTGTTCCAGCACACCATAACACTCTGGTGAATTCTTGAATGATACTCTCCAAGAACTCTTTACTTGATAAATGTAAAGTATCAATTTTCTTGAAGTCTTTAATAATGTTTGAAGTAAATTTGATTTCCTCTTCACTATTCTTGATGATAGTACTTCTGACATCTGGTATAGCTTCTTTCATGATCTGAATATTGATGACTAGAGGGACATGATCCAAAGGATATCATAATTCCAGAAGAATAGAGTGGTTATTGAGTTCTAAAGCATTAGGTCATAAGAACATTAGATCAATAACCAAATTGGAATTTTCACTGTTATCCACACATCTAGTAGGAAAAGAGTGAGTAGGATGAGATAGAGACAGAATGGAAGCATCAGCAATATCCAAAAGTAAGTCACTATGTACAGAATGGAAAAAATAGTTCTGATTCCAGTCACTATCTCTAATATTAAAATTACTAATTATGATTAAAACATTGTGAATGTTAGCTTCAATATCCTTAAGATATTTTAAAGCCAACTGGTTAGAATCTGAATATATGTTAAGAAGAAAGAAAACATTGCCATTATTGAAGAAAGAAAAACAACAGATATCTCTATAATTAAAAATATCTTTTCAAAGAGAAAAACACAAACTGGTTAAACAAATATTAATGTAAGAAACTACCTGAGGATAGTCATTGTTGTTTGAAGAGGTTCTAGAAAAGGTAACCCAATTTGGATGATTGGAAACTCCTATGACTTTTTCTCCTTTCTTACTCAGTAAGCTAGGAATAGAATGTATTATCAACCATAGAGGCTTTTGAATGAGAATGATATCAAACTCTTTATTGGTCTCCAACAGTGTGTCAGTGAGGAATTCATTTTTTCAAACATTTTGTGAATATACTCTAATATTATAACTCAAAGACCTTAAAGTGGATCAAAAAGATAAAACCTTGTATTGGATATCATGAGAGAACTTGATGGAGTTTCTAGTATCAAGTTGTCTATCTTATATACTCTACTGGATGGTCCATGCTACTACTGTGTCTAGCCTACTCTAAAGACCATGTGTAGACTATAAGGTCAACATATGTTAAATACATTATATGATATTATTATTCCAGAACATTCTACTATGTTCCATTGTAATCATGTGGTTGTTACTGTGACAGTGTCATGTGATGTATAACTTGTATAACATATTGTATGACAGGTTTGTGACTGGTGTAACCATGACATTATGTCAAACCCTAATTAAAATAGAAATAAAAATGAAGAGAATAGAAAAATAAAAATAAAATATAGTTCAATGTTTACAGCTCTGACATCTGAGGTTCTTCACAATCATACTTGTTTGCCACTCACAACTGAGAAAATTAACTTATTCCTATTCTCACAGAGCTCTTGATACTTTTTTAAGTGTCATTCTCTGTTAAAGTGATGCCTCCAAAATGGATAAGTATTAGAGTCAGCTTGATGGTCTTCTTTGCAATTGATGCACTTAAAAGTATGGGGGCATGGTTCCCCTTGTTTTGTTTCAAGTTTGGGTGGGTTACTTCTCAAGTTCACCTTACAGCACTAGATGAAGTAACAGTGATGTTTAACCTTATACAGACCATTACACTTGAGGCATTTTGCTTCTTGAGCCCTATAGGTAAATGTAGCATGTTCCCAATTTTTGCACTGGAGAATACCTAGATTCATGTTTGCTCCCTGAATGGTTGTGATATAGCTACCTATATTAAAGCATTTGTTAACCAAGATTTTGCCTTATATCTGCTTTGTATGTCCCAAATATTCATCCACATAATAGCCATGTTGGACTTAGAAGAAGCTTTGATAACTTGTAGTTTTGATGTAAGTAATAAGTTGTTGAAAATATAGTTGACTTTGATGGCAGATTCAATAAAATCTGCAGTTATAGGGATATTAGTGTTTTCCATGAAGTAAGAAATACCTATTATTTTCAAATAGGATTTTGATTGAAGAAGTCAAGGTATTTTAATGTCCTTAGAGTTGATATTCTCTATATTTTTGACATAGTTCTCAATTACCTTTAGATCTAACACCAATGCTACCTTGTTAGTAGCAATTGTAATATCAGTATGTTCTGAGCAAACATAATCTGTCCTGATATCAGATTTGATGCCCTTAAGAGCTCTTAGAGCTCTATTGAGATTAGCAATATGTTTGCTAAAGAAAGCCATGAATTTTGTTATGTTGTTCTTACTCACAAAAATAATAATTTGTTTATGAGAAGGTTTTCTAGTAGCCATGTTGATCTTGGGTTTAGTCTTACTAGAATTGTTGATGATTTTGTGAATATTTTCAATTTTATTTGCCAGAAGATTTGGATAGACTTCTTTTATTTTCAAAATATTGAAGACCTTCAGATTTGTTACCTGAGCATAAGATTTTAGCTTGACCATTACTACTAGTTTGTTTTCTTTTTTAAAGAATTTTGATTTTTCCAATACTTCCTTTGATAGCCTTATAGAAATAAAAGGAGGAAGTTTCATGATTTTCACTGATTTATCTTTTGTTTTGTTCACATTTGTAGAACTATTGCTTCTCAAAACCTTAGGAGTGAACTTATACACAATCTTTTGCCTAAACAATTTGTTGTTCTTATTAGTATAAATAGTATCTCACCTAGATTCATAGATGGAGGAAATAAAACTCTAGGCTACTTCACTAAAACCTTTGAGTTTAGATATGTTATTAGCTTTATCTTTCTCAATCTTCTTGTTCCTTATGTAATTAGCCATAGGTAAAAGTGATATGAATATATTCTTCAAGTTGATTTCTAAAAATTCCATAGTTCTGAAAATTAAAATAGGACATACTTCTCTGTTCCAAGCATTAGGTTCTACTAGTTGATTGATATCATATGCTAGCAGAACCACATGAAACTCCTGTTGCAAATCAATGTTAGAGGTATTAACTACATTATGCTCATCTTGTGAAGATAGCATGTTGTTAGTGGCCTAAGCTTCATTGTTTGCATGTTGTATATCTGCCTTTGAGCTATTAACAGTTTCCTGTTTGTTCTGATTGTCCTACTTCTTTGTAACCATGGTGTAGGAGAGAGCAATTTCTTCAGCTTCAACTTGTTTGCTCCATAGCAGGTTGCTGTTCTGTATTTTCATCCCTTCATAATATGGAATAGACAACATATTAGAATGGATGGACAATTCTCTAGTGCTGTTGCTGTGAGGGAATGCTGATCTTTTTCTTGTAATGTCAACATCAATGTCTATATCCATGTTGACTGGGATTTGAGCCATTAAATTGTTAGATGAAGCCTTGGTTGTTGTAAAAAATGTTATATTTGCTACTTTTCCTATGGACACTACCATACAAGATGGTGGTAAGAGAGAAAGAAGCAATGGTAGGAGGCTAGACTAGAAGATAGGAATAAGAAATGATAATAAAAATAAAAGTATTAAGAGAAGATGAGTAGCAGATAGAGAGAGAACTAATATTAAAGAAAGATAATATATATGCTAGACAATTGAGGAACTGAGAGTAGAAATAATCTGATTACATTATAATGTACCAGTAGCTAGACACAAAGATCAATAAAAGATAATGGAACTAGTAACACAGAATTACTAGTGGCTGGGAGTAACAAAGGATATAAGAAGGTATATAAGTAGATATGATTTGTATCAAAGAATAAAAAATAGAACAGAGACTCCAGTAGAAAATTTGATAGTGAATAAAGTACTAGAGAAGCTATAGACATATCTGATAGTGGATTTTATCTTCAAGTTACTGTTAGTAGCAGGAAAGAATGCAATTTTGATAGTTTGTGATAGGTTGTCCAAGATAGCATACTAAATAGCAACTACAAAAGAGATGTTAGCAGAAGAGCTGACAAAGTTGTTCAAGAACAATGTATAAAAGTTGCATGGATTAACAGAGAGTATAATTTCAGACAGAGATCCTTAGTTTGTAGCAGAGTTGACAAAGAAGCTGAACAGGGTGCTAGAAATTGAAAAGGAATTGTCAATAGTATTCTACTCTCAAATAGATAAACAAATGGAATGTATGTACCAAGAGATGGAACAGTACTTGAGATTCTTTGTAAATCATAGACAGAAGGATTGGTCAGAGTAGTTGGCTACAGCAGAATTTGTAGTGAATAATAAAAGAAAAAAGTATAAAAAGTAATAGAGTTTACAGAGAGGATAAAGAAAGTATAGGAGAAAGCTGGAGTAGTATTAAAAAAGACCTGGTATTCAGAGAACAACTAACAAAGAAGTTAACAGAGAGAGATATAGGGCTTTATGTAATAGAAAAAATTATATTAGCCAATGTAATTAAGTTAAAGCTACCAGAATCAATAAGAATTCATCTAGTGGTAAATGTGTCAGAATTGCAAAAAGTAGACTTAGTTTCATTTCATTTCACTTCTCATTTTTTCTTTCATTTTTTGATTTATTTTCTAAACATAATAGAAGGAAGTAGAAGATTTTAGAACAATGATGTTATATAATGTATTTAATGTATGTTGATCTTAAGGCTTATACATGGTCATTTAGGGTAGGCTAAAGTAGTAGAGCATGAACCATAGGCTATTAGTATATAAGGTAGACAATCTTGTACAAAGTTCTCTATTGAGTTCTCTTGTATTAACACTAATACAAGGTTCTTATTCTTGACCCACTTTAAGGTCTTGAGTTTGTAACAAAATATTAGTCAAGTAGTAAGATATAGATATAGAAAACTAGTAGAGGGAAAAAATATAGAAGAAATGAAACCAATAAAGATGAGAGGAGTTGGAGAATGGAAAATAGAAAAAATATTAAATAAAGTAAAAATAAGAGGAGTAGTGAAGTACTTGGTACTATGAAAGGGATTTATAGCAGAACATGGTATATAAGATAAGAAGAAAGATTTAGAGAATACAAGGAAAGTAGTAACAGAATTTGAGAGAAGAGTATATGTAGAAGTAAGGAAGCAAGAAAAGTTAAACATAGTGAAAGAAAGAGATTTTAGAAGAGGAGAGTTACTAGGAAAGCATATAGCAAAGATATTATATGGATAGGACAACAGAAAATTTGGAAAAGAGTATTTAAGAAAGCTAAAAAGGAACTAGCAAAAATGAAAGTTAGTTTCTCTGGAGAAAAAATCTTGAAGGGGGGTAATGTCAGAGTTGAAGATGATGAACTCTATTTATTTATTTTTCTTTCTCATCCATTTTCTTTTATATTTATTTCCTATTAAAAACTTAGATAAAGGAGTATTATATCATATTATGTGTAACAGTTACACATATCACAAACTGTGATGAATACATAACACCTGTCACAGTATGGTCACATATGTCACAGTCACAGATTATAATTATGTGATATACAAAATGTCATAGAAAGTTCTAGAATAAATAATATTATATAATATGATACTAGCATATTAGTCTTATAGAAAGTATATGAACTTTAGGGTAGGTTAATTGTAGTGTGTGCACAGACCATAGTCTACAGTATATAAGGTAGATTAGTTTGTAAAAAAAACTCTATCAAATTTTCTTATGTGACTTAATACAAGAACTATTTTTTTGTCCAATCTCTAAAATTTAAGTTATAACACATTAATAGTAACTGAGTACTGGAATTTTGTGTAAGAGCTGGTTTCCTTACATACTCTCTGAAATATACAACCAGTTAGTAAGCATAAGTTGAAGCTAAAGATTATTTGTTATCTATGTTCTACATATTATTATTATACCCATCCAAATGCATTCAATTTATCCAATTACATCACAAATAACATTTTCCTAACATCCAATCCACTCAAAACTTCTGTAAAAGAATTTTTATTTCTTTCTATCTACTTATCCTCTTCTAGTACAAATCTACTTAGTTTCTTTTTATGTTCAATCATATAAGGTTTTTTATGATCTCTATGGAGCTCTAGACTTGATTTCTAAGAACTTTAGTGTACCTAGAGTAGTTATCTGTCTCCTCTAATCCTTAAATAGTTTTAGTATCAGTATTTAAGATATATAGATACTTTATAGTTCCTTAGCTTGAAAATCAACTAGTATAATACACTGTTCTAAGCACCCATGCTCAGAAGTCTGACTTCCTTCATACTCCACTTTCTATTAATATTCTTTTTGTCATATCCTATACCAACCACATTTATTGCAATCTATAGATAACATCTCTCCTTTCATTTACACTTCCCAATCTCTTCTAGTACAGATCAATCACCTCTATTTTACCTTGGATATCTTTACTAAATCCTTGCCAACTCCATGGACCTCCATTCACTGACATCCAAATATCACTAGTAATCAGAGTGACTTGCTTAGTAGTCTCCATGCTAGATAACTATCCTAGGTAAAATAAAAAGTTGTTCTGACTCTATCTTCTGTATTTTTGGATAATACATAGCAACTTATCTGGACTTTTGAGAGACCTCATTGGATCTTATATAATGAGGTGTGAACTATGTCCAATATTCTTTCTAAATATAACTATTATAACATATAAAGGCATAGTATATCCACTAAACCTAAGGTTATTCAGGATCTATATCTATATATATCAGATAATGTTCTTTTGCTCTTCCAATGTCTTCTGTAATTTTCTATAGATGGTTTTCTCTTCCAGGCATGTTTCTTATTTGATAATTATGGATAAGTAAGGCATTTATTTACTTTTCAAGAGTCTGGTATAGATCTTAGTTCTTAAAATATGAACTAGATCTAACATATTCTGATATTATCATTCTAGTATCTTCTACTTTATATGATCATTATTATATGAATTATCATGTAATTCTTAGTTACATGCCTTTAAAAATTAAATTAAATTAAAAAATAAATATCTTAAATAACTTACATCTATTCTTTAAGTATTTTTTATCCCCTCTATGTCATATACCAAGTCTATCCATCTGGAAAATATATCCCCACAGTGATTCTGCTTTCCCAATATCTATTATACAAGCCCATCTTTTATAATGACTACCTTTCTCACAACATGCCCTTGCAGTGGTAATGCAACAATTCAGATATTCCATCTTCCATGATGGAAATACTCCTATTCAACTCAGTCTCCTATGGTAGAGTCATACTTCTGTCAGTGTCTCACTACTGAAACCTCCAATCAAGGTGATAGAGGCTATACCACTGAAACACTAAGCATCTCCTATATTATATAAGACTAGTAGTTACACTGTAGTTCACTAGTCTGATAATTGACAAAGATAATTCTTATTGAACTCAATTTCTAGTGTTCAATGGTGACATACCAATCAGTACTCACTTCTATCTTGAACTTCTTTCTTTTATCTAAAGTTACAACTATGTGGTAGTCAGACAGCACAGCACATAAGCTGAAGCCAAAGTTATTCCACAAGTTCATACATCTTTGAGCCAAGCTTTATAAACTTGCACTCCAGTGTGAACTGCACCTGACACTACTCTAGACAGATGTTATGAACTTAAGACCTTAGAATGAGTCAAAAGAAAGAACCTTATATTAGGGTTAACACAAGAAAACTTAATAAAAATCTTTATACAGAACTGTTTATCTTATAATGACATCATTCTTTCTAAAACCTTCTACCACTTTCTATTGTGACATGTGATTGTGTGACCATGACTATAACTTATGACTAATGTGTAACCACTAAGTCATGTTATTTAACAATATGTGACTGTGATATATAATGTCATGCTAACTCTAATTCTAAGTTCCAAAACAAGAAATAAAATGGAAAAGAAAATAAAGAATGAGAAAAATAAACTAAGTTTAAGGTTTGTAATTCTGATAACAGGATCTAAAAAACTCCTGCTATTCTCCTATATGTACAGGTCACAAGAGGACACTATAGTATAAAGCTACTACTTTGAAAAAGACTAACTAATATATTCACAAAGATGATATGTCTACTAAGTACTGCTAAGCTTCTCTTGCCTAGCTAGTATATCTCTTATATCTAGGGCCTAGCAATTTTTCTTGACTAAGAGCAGTATTACTCCTAGTTGAGAATGATAAGAGAGTAAGTAAAAAAGAGCAGAGAAGACCCTAAGTTGGACAGTCTCAAAGATAGTAATCAAGTTTTAATGTTATGAACTTAGGCTTAAGTGTAAAAGCAAATAAACAACCTTGTATTGGATAACACAAGAGAACTTGATGAAATTTCTAAGTACAATCTATCTACCTTATACACACTAAGCTTATAGTCTATACTATACTAACATAGCTGTGATAACTTAAAAACCTTAGAATAGATCAATAGGAAGAACCTTGTATTAGAGTTAATACAAAAGAACTTGATAGAGAACTCTGTACAAGATTGTCTATCTTATATACTAAACTATCATGGTCTGTGCTACTACTTCTCTAGCCTACCCTAAATGACTATGTGTTTGCCTTAAGATCAATATATGTTGCATATGTTGTATGATATTATTCTTCTAGAACCTTCTATGTTTTTCTCTATGATCTCATGACTTGTGACCATTACTGTGACTATGTCATCTGATGTGACTGATGTGTGACAGTGTAATCATGACATCACTTATAACCCTAACCCTAGATCCAAATAGAAAAGAAAAGAAGATTAAATAAAAAAGTTAGCATCTAAGCTTCACATGTCTGATACTAGCCTACCTTAAAGAGTATATGTTTGTCTTAAGATCAATATGTATAATTTTTTTTTTTAAGTCAACAATTTATTACACAGGGCGCGATGGCAGTCTGTACCTACAGAAGGAATTATGTATGGAGTATCAATATTCTAACCTTTTTTTTATACAGTTACTCAACACAAAGAACTACTAAGGAATTGAACCCATAACCTCAAGTAGGTTTGAAGTAGGCATAATACATATGGATGGGGGTCTCTTCTACTATGCCATCTTTCTCCCATCAATATGTATAATGCATGCTATATGATATCATTGTTAAAATAAGAAATAAAATTAAATAAATAAAGTCTACTGTCTGACAACTCTGATAAAATAAAGACAATACTTATTAGATACCACTGAAAAGTTTGAAGTCTGGATGGATTACAAAAATCTCAAGTACTTCAGAAAACTACACAAACTTAATAAATAACAAGTGAGATGGTATCTTAAGCTACAGGATTACAATTTTATTTTACAACACATTTCAGGAAAGATAAATATAAGAATAGATATTTTGTTAAGGAAGAATCAAGTGAATACAAAGGATGACAATAAGAATATTAAGATACTCAAAGATGAGATATAGATAAGAAGAGTTAACATGAAAGTGGAAATAGCAATTTTTAGAGAAAACCAACTGGTAAAAGAAACCACACTATTAGAAGAAATTTAAAAGAACAATAGGAGAAAATAAGAAGTTCAGAAGGAATTAGAAAAAAAGAACAGTCAGGCATAAGAAGACAATGAAGTTGTTGTGGCAACCACTAGACACAAAGTCCAACGATCACACAACGAGCAAATCTCTTAAGGCGGATATCTAGTGGGGATTTCACAAGAGAACTTGACAAGGCATCTCTTCTTAATTAGAGTCCTATATATACAAAGTCCTCATGGTCCGTGCTACTAATAATTAACCCTGCCCTTATATCTATGCTCCTTTCTCATGTTTGCCTCAAGGCCACCATGTTGTATACATGTGCCCTGACATCATCTTCCAGAT